>Ga0255761_10000355_pt1 | contig 42643 bp, 4 predicted proteins | sample 071ome_29_FD_179961 | JGI IMG/M metagenome (GOLD analysis project Ga0255761, IMG submission 179961) | Coastal salt marsh microbial communities from the Groves Creek Marsh, Skidaway Island, Georgia - 071407BT metaG (version 2) | ecosystem: Environmental > Aquatic > Marine > Intertidal zone > Salt... | reverse complement strand
GTTTTGTAAAAACAAAAAAAATTGAGATGTAGAAACCCTAAACAAAATTGCCAGCACACAAAATTTGATTTGTGCGCCTCATAAATCTCGCGCGCATCGAGGCTTAAATAAGAGCTTTATTGCGCTTTACGTAACAAAAGTAAACTAATTTACGAATAGTATTAGTCTATTACGCATAGTTACTGCTCAACGTTAGTTAGGACGCGTTCTCGTTTCAAACAAGACCGCGCAGAAGGTTAAGCAGACGTAGGATTTGAACCGTAATCTTAGCGCGTTCAAACAGCGAGCACGCCGATCTCTCTCTTTCTCTCACTCTCTCATTCTCTCTCGTCATCGTCTTCGAGGAAAGAGAGAGAGAGAGAGAGACGAACGAGGAACGAAGAGTGGAACAACCCAACTCTAAACTCGAAAGGAAGAGGGATCAGATCGCGTCCATCGATAGAAGCGTAATACGCGTAGGAAGAAGGTGTGCATATCTCGCGCGCGCGCGCGTCGTTTTGATTTTTTCTTTTTTTTTGTCTCTCTTGCTCGCGCGATCGACCACAAACGTCTCTCTGTCTCTCTCTAATCCAAATTTATCTCCCCGGAGCGCGCGCCGCTTTCTTTTTGTTTGTTTGTTTTGTTTTTATCGTTTACTAACGCTAATACTTCTCTCTCACTCTCTCTCTCTCTCTCTTTCAGATCGTAACACATCAGATCCGTAAATACTCGGATCGGTCTTCTCTTAGAATTGCGTGTAGGAATAGCAGTAGAAGGACTTTGTTGGACGAACGATACGGTCGATGGAAGCATTTGCGTCATCGGTGAATCGTCGCGCGACGATGAGAACTACTACGACTAAAAGTAGAAATTTTTTTAGCAAGACGAAGAACGCGAAGAAAATGTCGTCGTTCTGCTTCAGCAAAAAGAAGACGCTGTTCTTCTTCGCTCTCATCGCCTTGTGCTCGTCCGTTGCATTTGGAGTGAGCGGTGCGCCATCGCAAAAGGCACACCGCTACGGCTCGGATGATTTGACTCGCGAAGGCTTTTCGGACGCTACGAGAGCTGACAATCGTGAGTCGCTCAGCTCTGACTTGCCGCGCGTGGAAGATTTCAGCGCCGGAGAGGATTCTTCCTCCACGGCGACGTCGGAGGGCGACGTGCACGTCGTCTCTTCGGACGATGTCAAGGTTGTGAGAAGAGGTGCTGGGTCGAGGACGCTCAACGAATTCACGGAAGACGGTCACTTTATCAGTCCGTTGTCTCCTGAAGTCATCGGTTGGGAAGAGGATGCCGTCGATGAAGCGTTGGCGTTTTATTCTCCTCAATTTTACGAGGCGTTTTATTCGTTTTACGACTTTTACTCGTTCTACGACTTTTATGACTTCTACGATCAAAAAGTCGACGCTGAGTTTAAGGAGTTCACCGGCCCAGACGGAGGTATCTTGCAGCTTTGCGAAATAGCGGTTTCTCCGGCGATTGGTTCAGATAAGGGTGGCACAAAAGTCTCTGTTATGTTGTCCGGTCACGTTGCCCGGGACCACAACTCGTTTTACTGTAAGTTTGGCGAACAACCAGTCGAAGCCATGAGCGCTCAGATCATGGAAGAATCAGGTGTCCTTGTCATCGTTTGTGAAGCACCGCCCATGGAAGACGATGAGGACGTCACCTTGCGTATTTCTTTGGATGGATCGTTATATTCGGTCAATGGAGCACAGTTTCATTACCACTCAAAGATGAGCGTCGCGGATGTCAAACCTTCCGCGCCAAAAGTTTCCACCGAGGGTGGTACTGCCATTCGTTTCACGTTAGGTGACTACATGTTCGGTCCAGGTTTTGATCCCAGCTCTGTCACGGTGCCGTCGGCGTGCTACTTTGGTTCCATGAGAGTGGATGGAGAGTTTGACGCCATGAAATCGCAATTGACTTGCCTCGCGCCGTCATTGAAACAAATTACAAAGACGTCATCGAGTGCGAACGTGGAACTTCGAATTTCTTTGGATGGGCAAATCTTTTCAGATGATACTGTCATGGTTCGTTACGGCTCAGGAAAGTCATCTTTGAGTACGATCACGGCGCCGAAGCAGTTCAACAACTGGTTTGATATCATGCAATTCGACTATCTTCCGTTTCACCCAGAATATTGCGTGTTCTTCGAAAATGGCGATTTTGCTTCCTTAGCTGGTATTGCGGTCACTCCTGGCGTCATTGAACCTCCATTTTACTCTGGAACGTTTGAGTACTTTGTCCTGCTGACCGTTGATGACTTACCAGACATGAGAGTCGCTTTGACTCCAGTTGCGACTCAACCAGATGCGACCATTCGCGTAGGTGGATTATACGGGAAGCAAGTGAGATCTGGCGATACTTTTCGAATTGGCGTTAGACTCGGCGAGAATAAAGCGTTGATTGTGGTCACCTCTCCCAATGGATTGTCCACGCGCACTTATATCGTTACGGTGTACGTGTTGATGGACGAAGAGGAAGGTGCCTCGCTTGGCGACATTCAACTCGATCGTGGAGAGCTTGAACCCTCGTTCATGCCGGATGTCTTCAAGTATTCGACTTTCTTGGACTCAACGAATCACAGAATCGGTATTACGCCGCATTCGCTCTCCGGAAACGACGTCAAGATTTGCAGAATCACGACTGGTTCCTCAGAAGAGATGAAAAGAATGTGGGCGAGAAAACGCATCCGTAAAAATTTTTACGACAATGCGTTCGCTTGCGAAACTGTGAACTCTGGTGAAAAAGGCTACATGCGACTCGAAGATGGATTCAACCTGATTCAAATTCGTGCCAAAGATGGCCGAAACACTGCTGTCTACGAACTCCTCGCGTACAAAGAGCCAGGATATGACGACGGATTCTCTTGTGACGGCTTTGCTGAAGCTGGTCTTGTCGATACAATCACTCATTCTTTGAACGTCGATATTGATTACTCGTTGTTCAGTGATCCTACGACTCAATTTTACTCAAATTTCTTGGCAGATTTGATTGACGTGTTGACATGCAACGCGCAGTTGTACCTCGGCGATGCGTCTGTTACTTCGGCATCCTTCACAATTAATTCAGTGACAGCTGATCGCAGCGGATATACCGATATTTCGGTAACTTTCTCTGCTCCCATTGGTGCGTTGACTTCGTCCTACAGAAGTCAGGCGCGCGAAAACTTGCAAGTATTCTTTTCCAACTGCGCTTCAGTTTCGGTTATGAATCTTCAAGCGTACGATTGGTCGACGAATTCCATTTCTATTTCTTGCGAGGAAGGAACAGTTATCATTCCTCTCGATCCTTACAACGCCTTTGCGTTGCCGGATATTCAGGTTAAAGAAGGTTCTCTCGGTTATGCTACGGCAGATACCCGAGAAAGCACGGCTGGTCGCTGTCAAGGTGGTCCGGAACGCTTCGGAGTCATACTTAATCGCACTTCTGGAACGACAGGTTGCGGGATGTGGGAGCGACCGGTGGGAACAATTCTAAACAAGCCAGTATCGAGTACTGGTTTGGCAGAGTTTTACATGGGAGGTGCCGACACGTGTTCTGGCGAAGTTGGCTTCGATTTTGTGACACCAATTTACAAGGCAATTGCGAATCCAGCTGCTTCAATCGAGACGTTGATCAAGAACCCGTCACTTTACAAATCAGGGCCGGGAGTTACTATTTGGTACAGACTTTCCGACGCCGATGGTCGAAGTCAAGTCCAGCTCAGCGGTTTGACTGTTTCTATGACTTTGAATCTGAACGGTGCCACCACGAAGGGCGAGTGTGAAACTCCAAGCGCCGTAACTGGCGCTGGCATTTGTAGAGTGGACCCCGTCACAGAATGGTTTTCCACTACGAACGAGCAAGTTGGACAAGCAACGATTTCATTTCAATACGATTCGGTCACTTACGGAGCGAGCCTCTCCGAGGAGTTCACTTTAAAGAAACACTACGAGCACGAGCCGGTTTCTGAGCCTACTATCATTTTGGAAGCGCCAAAATATCCTGTTTTTGAGGGAGAAGAAAGCATTGTTGAAGTTTTCGTCAACACTGGAGACTACGGCTTGTACGCCGGGGATTTCGAAATTTTGATCAGCGATGCTGGTAACGGAGAACAATGGGATTTAACGACGTTTGAATACGTTGGGTTCACGTCGAGTGGTATTTGGCAAGCGAAGGCGAGTGAATCCATTCCGGGTTACCTCATCTCAGTCGTCTTTTTATCCCCTTCGACAAATGTTCTCGAAGAAGAAACGAAAGGTACAAAGTTGAAGATCGGAGAAATCAGGCTCAAGCAAAAGATCACGTCTTATACGAGCTCATTCGGAACATACGCTTGTGTTGCTGGATCTTCCTGGTCTGACTGTGACCAAGGTTTATTGTCAGCCACCGTTAGACAGATGGCAAACTGGGGCTTGCGCACCTACGTTCCAACGGGAACTGCAAGTGTGGTGAATTCGTACTCTCGCAGTGCCCCTTCGGGTGGTTTAGAACCCGGATTGGTGAAGTCTTCGAAGCAAGTAAAGATGTACTCGGCGATTGGTCAAACGGATTTAGTCAATGTGTACCCCATCACATCGGAAGGAACGTCCACGACCATCGTCACGTACTCTGTGTGGTCGTCGCCAAGCGCCTCGGATGCAGTCCTTCAACCAAGTTCGTGCTCGAGCATCACTGATTCCTCCACTGCATTCACATTGGCTGTCACCTCGACGGGTTGTGATATTACCATCGACGAGTCGCATACCGGACACGGTAACTTTTCGATCACAACTACCAGTGGAAGCTTGAGTTCTTCTGCATCGCTCAATGTGTACTACCCACTTGAGTCTGAAATTGTTGTCACCGATGCTGTCTTGAATCCGATCAATTTGCCGTCGATTACAAATACTATTGCAATTTATAACGAAACGTCGAACACGACGTCTTACGAGACTTCAATTACTTATCCTACATGCTCGCAGAAGCTTTGGCAGTATGCTGATATCAAGGCATACGTGACATTCGGTGGTGATAACTTGGAATCAATTTACAACAACGATGTCACCTGTTACACCTCTTTTCAAGTGGATGATTCTGTATCTGAAGCAGATTTGGTTTCGCTCTCTAGGACACGAATCACAGTGAACGAAGCATATGCATCGACTGTCGAAGAAGTTACAGAAACGGTGGAAGTTTATGACGAATTGACGAACACGACATCCACTGAAACTATCACTGCGTTTCCAGCAGTTGGGAAGGTTACTATTTCGTTTGCGAGTCCCGCCATCTCCAGCGTTCTGAACGCAACGGCTACCGTGACTGTGAGTGCCATTGATGATTACGTTAACGTCACGCAGTTGCTCGGGGCTGTAGTCACTGGTACTGAACTTTTGAGCACTCCTGCCGGCGTTGCCATCGGTGCTGATTCAGAAGTGGCTGTGAGCGTCGAGCTCAAGCATGACTTCAAAAATGAATTAGATCAGGGTCAAATATGGGTTTGGGCACACTTTACAGATGGCACGACTAGGTATATAAGAAAATCCGATGGTTTGGACATTTCTGTCGCAGTAAATTCAACGAATGACTTGTCTGTCGCAGAGAATGTTAATGGTACGTCTGACTTTCAATTAACAATTCCAGTGAGAGCAACTTCTGTTGATTCTCTCGTTGATGGCTCGTTATTGAATCCAACGTGGACAGTGTGCGAGACCCCGTACAATGTTTCCGGAATTATTCCCACCTTGGTTGATCTCGCGGTTCCTATTTCTGTCGAATTTTCCGCAAATACGAACAGAATTACTCGACGAGGTGACGGCGCGAGTGAACAACCTATCGCAGTTCCCGTTGAGGCGGTACTGACCTACACCATCAACTACGACGATGGATCCTCAAAGAATTTCGTGCTTGATGATCGCGCGAATTTCACCATTTCTGCCGGTGAAGATTTGGCTGATGTGATCGATGGTGTGGTCGTTCCTAAAACCGATTCTGACGGGGTCGGGACTATCACGGTCACCGCCTCGTTACCTGAGTATGCTCCAGAACTCGGCACTGCGTCGGTGACTATGACTTTGGTCGTTCTCACGGATGTCAATATTCTCACGAACCCTTATCCAGCTTACTCAGGCTCATCATCGTACGAGACAACAACGCTCCACAAAGTTGCGTGCACGGAGTACTACCAAAGTCTCGAAGCTAGCCTGTCCGCAACCTTGTCCGATGGATCTGTGTATGACGTATCTAAGTATGGTGACTATGCCACCTCTGATATTTCTATCGGTCTTGTGTATGGAGCGGAAAGCACTGTCGGTGGTGCAGGTGTTGGAGCCAATTTTGCGCGCGGCATCTCCGCGGGCACCTTTGCTATGTCATCTCGTTTCGGGAGTGGTGAAAAGGCTTTTGCAGTTTCTCAAACGATCACAGTTACAGATACTCGTATCAGTATCGAATCTATTTCGCACGTCACGCAGTGGAGTTCTGGAAATACATTCCTTGGTTCCTACGGTAGCTCAAAAGAAGTTCGGATGAAGGTTGTCTTCAGCGACGGAACGATGTTTGAAGACATTTTAGACCAAGACATTCCCGTTTCCGCGCTTGTTGAGATCACCTCTAGTGAAGAAGAAGTGATCAAGGTGGTGTCTTCATTCGTTGAATTGAAGGCGAATTACTATAAAGCCGTCACTTTGACCGCAACGAGTCTTTGCTCTGCTGCGGTGAACGTGAACAACGAGCATCCAACCGTTACAGGAACCGATGAAGTGCACGCGAATCTTTTAGCGGATTTGTACGATCTCGATATCGGTGCGAACACCGGAATTCCATTGCCGCCGAAATCCGCAGGTGAGTTATTTGAAGTTGCAGTCAGAATCAATACGGGAAATGAAGTCCTTGTTGGCGCTCAGCTCAGAGTTAACTTTGATGACTCGTACATCAAAGCTGTGAGTGCCGTCGTAGGCAGTGACTGGCCATCCTACTTCCAAGAGACAATCAATTATCCTTCGACTTCGGCTTCAATTCTTGTTTCGAACACGGAATCCACCGTTACAGGCACCGCTATTGAAGTGGCAGTCATTACTTTTGAGGTCGTCTCGGATCAGGCTGTTGTCACTGAAGTGGAAGTTGATGTTCAGTCTTTGATTCACAGAAGCGAGTTTGACTCAACTTCTGAACTTCCATTCACTTCTCCGAGAAGTGTGACCCAAATTGCTTTGAATTCCGCAAGTCGTCGACGAACGTTGCTTTCCAACGTCTCGCGCCGTAAGATGCTTCAAACTGCTGACGACTGCATTTCGACTGGTGTTACCGTAAAAAAGGGAACCATCGGTGTCGATTGCTACCCGCGTGTGTTTGGAGACGTGAACGGCGATTGTCTGTTCAACTTGGATGATGCTATCATAATTGAATACCATTTATTGGGCCAAACTGTGAATGGCATTGATTACAAGGATCTCTCCATTTTTTCGCAGTGGCAGCTCATGCAGATGGATGCAACTTTGAACTACCTCGATCCAGATTACGATCGAGAAGCGGGCGGCTGTAAATTGTGGAACGGTGAGAACTCTACCAAAGTCTGTCCCACTGCCGTAGATGGCTCGTATTTGAAGAAGGCGACTGGGATGTACAAATTTCTCGCCATGTTTTCACAGTATGAAATTGTGACTCCAAAACTGAGCAACGAATACTCGTATTTGACAGTGACGGCGAAGGTGTATGACCCAATTTTCGATCCTTTCAACATTGCTGGCTTGAATGGTGATTCTTGCGCTTTGGGTTATTTGCCGTCTACCTCTCGAACGGTTGTTGGCGAATTGGAAAACAGTTTTCTTGGAGACTACACGTATTACGCTTATCAGCCTGCATACGGTGATGAGACCTACGGGGACTCGTACTCCAAAGTTTTCATCGAATATGGACGCACAGATGGTCGGGTGTTCAATAACTCTGACATGACCATCGTAATGGGCGAACGATGGGGAACCCTGTATAATCAGACGTTCGATGATTCGATGGTGAAAAACAATGTCATCACGAAAGCCACGCAAACAAATATTGGGACTTACGTCGTTCAAACGAAAGGGAGTGAAGAGAACAATTATGCATTCAACTACGAATGGAATGAAGATGCTCCCACTGAGAGTGTTGCTGGCGTGACAATCATTATTCAAAATTATGCTGCGGATGGCTCTGACCTTGGGACACATTATCCATTTTATGGTACTTCGGAGTATCCATACAACATTTCTGGTTACGAGTTTGATCCGATCGCCCCAATTTCGATTCAACCCGCGGGAGATGGGCTGTTACTCGCCGATTTTGAAGTTTCTTTGACGACAACTGCGGGCTCTCCGGGATTGCCATCAGGAACGACAAAGCAAAATGAGCCGAAAGGATATTATTCCAGAAGTTTCTTTGCATTCAACAACAGGGTACCGGGGTCTACTGGTAGCTTGAAATTAGCTGTTGGTAGCGACGACGCCTGCTCTGCCGAAACCTTAACGAATATTGACGGTCAAGTGTCTTCCGAATACACCACTGCGCGAGATAGAGCATCTGAAATGTCTGTCATTCTGAAAAACCCGACGGTTGAGATAGGCGAGCCAATTTTTCGATTGCGCTACCAGTTGCGCGATGCCAAGGGACGTCCGCAGATTTTGACATCAGGTATTTCTGTCACCTTCAAACTTACCTCTCCGGATGGCACGGAGGAGGTTTTAACTGCTTGTGGCTTGCCCAGCGCCGTTTCCGGTGGTGGTGACTGCGAGACCACGATCAGCTCCGAATGGTTTCCGGTTTCAAGTTCAAGTGCGTGGAATTCCCCCATAACTTTTGATGTTGAAATGTTGTTGAAGTATTCAGATGAAATAGTCGCGACGTTTGAATCCGTAGGCACTTTGGTTAGACCACCATCTAACGATGATCATCAGGTTACCATGTTGAACAATCCGCACGTTTACATGCAATTGAGATACTCGCCGGTTTACGCTGGTAGAGTGGAGACTTTTGATTTGTATGCTGCCACTGATTCGCAAGCGTTAATTTCATATATGGTTACACTAGAGTGGAACACCACCTACTTGTCTTACAACTACTTCAGCGTGAACTCTGAATTATTCAGCCCTTCTCCCATTGTTCAAGCAGTGGGAACGAACTCAGTTCGTATCGTGTCTGTTGGTTTGAACGTAACAAAGTCGTTCGCTGATACAAGTGGTTCTGATGTTTATTTGGGGACGGTTGGATTCATTGTCGCGGCTGATGCCCCAATTGGGCGAGTAGATAGGCCATTGTGGGGTACCACGAACGCTCTCGTTAACGAAGGTACTCGTGAGTTCGTCGTGAATGAGGAAATGCAATTTGATCACTTGTATGGAACGTCAACGTTTGGTTCGCTTTTTGTTGGAGAAAAGACCCGCACGGGGGTGTATGCCTACATGGATCAAGCGGAAATTCTGAACACGGCCTACTTGACTGGCACGACGCAAGAATATTTCCTCACTGTCATGAATGTTTGGAACGTTGGTTCCGACTCTCAAGTTACCGATATTGTCGATTGCGGATCTAGTGCGTCGTTTGCCGCTCAAGCCATTGATTCAGTCGGCGGCTGCTCTGTTTTGATTCTACCAGGCTCATCTGACGGCTACAAAAATATTCAAGTTTCGGCCAGTGTCGGGGACCACTCAGCCCTTGTTCCTGTGACGGTTTGGTTCCCACTTGATGTCGAAATTATCGTAGCTCAGCCGGTTTTGCACCCTATTTCTGGTGCTTGCTCAGTCTGCAGTTTCACCGATTGCGTCACTCCACTGTACCAAACGTCATCTATTCGTACTCTTGTTACGTATGGCGGTCAATTTCTGGAATCCATTTCTGGTGTTGATGTTACGTGCTCTGTTGTGTACGAATCTTCGAGATCTGAAGTAGCCGCGGCTTCCGGAGCTACGTTGACTGGTATCAATCCAGGATCGAGTATCATAACGCTTTCTAACTCGAGATCTTCGGCCTATGCTGAAGTCACCATAGACTCAAATGAAGTTACCGTGGCAAATTTGGAAGCTTTGCTCCCTACTTTGGCGCAGTGGTCAGCTATAACGGCGCCAGAAGCCCAAATTGACTACAACGTTGATGTTAAAGCAACGTTGGAGCAGTCGCTTACGGCTGCTGGCGAAGGTGGTCCCTTGTATTTCATGGCTACGTTCAGCGACGATTCTACACAATATCTCACGAAAGACATGGGTATTTCAGCCGGTGTTTCTACTGCTGATTGCTATGATAACAATGGCGGAGTAACCAGTTGCTCAGATGCTATGAAAATAGTTACCAATGGGGATGTCTTCAACGCATACGTTGCTCCAAATGCAGTGAGTATCTCGACTGAATCTGCAATCACTGCACAATGGTCGAATATTTGCAATCAAGAAGTGATTTTCTCCGGTGTTGGTAATGTAACGATTACTTTGTCACCAGTTGCTGCTATCTTTGTCAATGCGGACACTAGATACATCACAGACTCTTCTTCTAGTGCTAAAGATCCACCAGCAAGCATCGCAACTTCCATTCAACTCAGTGTTGCTGTCAGATATGAAGATGGAAGTGTGGTGGACTTCACCAGCAATGCGGACCTACCACCATTGTATATTGTTTCTATGGGAACTGATATTGCCGAGGTTTCATCTACTGGTGAAGTCACCGTTTTACCAGATGGTCCCAAACAAGGAATGTTTCAGATTCTCGTGACCATTCCAGGTTACACAGAAGCCGAAGGCGTCCGCGGCTCTGCAACTTTCTTTGCAATTGATATTGCTGATGATGGTTTACAGACAGAACTTGCACCTTGGCCAACATACTCTGGCGCTGCTTCGCTTGGAGATAGCGCTGTGCTCAAGGTCATTCAGTGCAGTGGTAATTATACCGCTGTCTCACTTTCTTCGAAACTTGTGTACACCGATGATAGTTCGATCGATGTTTCTTCTCTTGTTACCGTAAGCTCCAGTGACTCAAGTATTGCTTCAGTAGGACTTGTAGACGGCGAGTACGTTGTGTACGGTAAATCAGTTGGAACTGCTATCATTACCACTACATATGCGGGCAGAACTGATTCAGTTTCTGTGACTGTTTCGTCAGAAATGCTAAGAGTTCAATCCATGGATCTAATCACCGGACTTCCGGCTGATTCTACTTTTAGCGGCGTCATCAAGACAGAAATGCAGCTCTCAGCCAAAATAACTTTTGAAGATGGGACAATAATTCCAGACATAACTGTCCGTCCGGAGTTGCTCGACACATTGTTGCTCTGGTCATCCTCTGTGACTTCGTCGATTGAAGTTACTAATACCGGCAAAGCAATATTGAGTGATAATCATTACGAACCGATCACCCTCGGAATTTCTGTGCAATGCCCATTCAACTTGTCCTCGATTCTCGCGGACACTGATTCCTCTGAAATGGTTTATGCAAACTTGCAACCCGAGATTGGGGATGTCGATATTGGCTATATGTCTGGTGTTGCTTTGCAACCGAGTGTCTTTGGGGATGAGGTTGTCATTCCGATTCGGATCAACACAGGTGAAGCGTCACTCCAGTCTTTTGTGATCGAAATTGAGACCACTGCGACTGACGTCAGTGTAATGGATTGCTCTGTATCCAACGAATGGTCGAAGGAAATTTTTATTTGCAACGTTGATAGTGCGACTGGAAAGATTTCTCTTGTTGGAAGCGCTGTTGCAAAAGAACTCAGTGGGGAAGAAGTTGAGATTGCCTCCATAACATTGTCCACGTTGTCCACTGCGACTACCAGTCTTATCTACACTCAAATTTCATCCATAATCCTCTCTGATGGAGCTACATATTCTAACGAAGCTTCGGTAGCTGGAACGAATTATGTGAAGTTGAACGGTGCCCGGCGTAGATCTTTGCTCTCTGTTGGTGCTCCAAAAGACTGGGTCAACTCAAACATCAAAGTCCCAGCTCAGCACATGGCAGTGGTCCCGGCCGCTATCAAATCTGACGATGAGAAGCGAGCTTCGCACGAATATTTAGCAGCCGAAAAGCGATCTAGAAGTGCGAAACGTACTCTCCTCCAAGATTTCTCGTGCTCGACGAATGTTCAGGGCGATGTTAACGGTGACTGTAAGTTTGATGCGAACGATTATCTCGCCCTTATGCGCTGGATCGCTGGTTCGAATGCATACACGAATCTTACTACTTTGGGTGATGCAGACTCCTTTCGTCGAAAGCAAGTTGATCCAACTATGGACTGGATGCGCGGTGATGAGTTCGACACATCTCGATGTGCAGTGCATGGAGCGAGCGGATCGCCATGCCCAGAACTTAGAGATGCACAGTTCTTATTGAAGGTTCTTGAAGGAGACTACAGGTTCTTGTACGCGACATCAGTAGACGATATCATTGTCCTCCCTGAATCTCCGTACGATTCGCTTACTTTCCAGGCCCAACTCTTCGATTACGCAGGTACAGGCGTCAGCGGAGATTACACCAGAGTCCGCTTCGAATTTACCTCGACTAACGAGACATATTTTGCGAATGCTGCCATGACTTTCGCCGAGGCGGAGTCTTATATTTCAAGCGCAGATGGTGAATTACCAGTGCGCTACGCAGTCGAGGCTCCCATGTCTTCTGCTGGTTTGTTTTCTGTAACTGCCTCTGGCCCAAGTGGTGAATTTGCTAAAGAAAATATCACAGTCGCACTTGTCGTGGAGACGTGCAAATCAAAGTGTGCTTTGAGCTCTGTCGGTTCTACGAGCGCCACGATTTTCCCATACACTGGTGTTTCGCTGGAGCCGCACATGTCAGCGCTCGGGTACACGTACACTCCGGTGCTTACGTTTGAAACCCCGGATCCTATCGCTGGTGCGAACGAAGACTCGTACGTGTCCGCACTTCAACCGCAGATAATTTCCGACGATTATCAAATAACTGGAGATGGTTTTGGCATTGGTTCTACAATCTATGCGTCACTGGGCGTCTTTTCTCGTGAATTTGGTATTTTTGTACCTGGATCAACAACGACCACAAAAAGCGTTTCTGCCAAGCTTATGGCTGATCGATGTGGAGATTCTACACCAACTGGTTTCACAGAAGCATCTTCTACGATCGCAGTCTCTCGCCGGCCGGTGTCCTCGGTCAAGTTGATTGTTCTGACGAGCACGGTCTATCCTGATACAGCCAAGTTGCAGGTGAGGTTTCAATTGATGGACGCCACGACTGCTGGCACGGTGTTGCAAACTGGATTATCGTTACGCTTATCGGCAACATTAACTGAGGACGCAACTTCGGTTGCTTCCATTGGTTGCGCTTTACCTTCGCTCACTACTGGCGTTGGATCGTGTGAACTCGATATTCCGTCTACATGGTTTCAACCCGATGAAGTTGTTGCTATGAGAGCGCAGCTTCTCTTTCGGTACGGTATTGAAGATTCTTCGACATCCTCTATCCTTTCCGTCCAGCTTGCAAACTCTGCCACTTATGTTGCGCTTCCCTCGACTGGAGGTGTTCTCCTTGAGATGCCAAAATCCCCGCGCTTCAGCGAGAACGAAGTTACAGTTCCGGTCACTGCGAACACGGGCGGCTTTCCGCTTGGTGCTTGGAGTGGTAATTTGAAGTACAACACCACTGTTCTTAGATTTGACTCTTTCACCACTTCTACCAAATACAACTCTGCAGCTATTGGATTAGAAAGAAACAGCACGGAAGGAATTGTCTCTGTAGTTGTCACTGGAGCTACTTCGAGCGCTACCCTGGCAGATCTCACAGGAGATGAAGTTGTTTTGGGCTACATCACATTCACCATCAACAACGTACCAGTGGGAACCTATAACAATGTGGCTTCACTTAAAATAGATTCCTTGGTAACAATTGGTGGCTACACGTTCTTAGAAAGCTTTGATGCTTACGTAACGGATGCACGAGGTGGGAGTGTCACTGACGCTCAACTCATCGTTCTTGACACAAACGAGATCATCGGTTCATACAGCATTGTTTCCAAGACTGAAATTGTTAATACCGCAGTTTTGGACACCACCAGAGGAATACAAGAGACTGCAATTATTGGATACGCTGTCTATCGAAACCCAGATAATTACGTTAAGAATGGTGGCGACGAGGTCATGCAAGGTGTCGAATGTTCTATAACTTCCAGTGCTGTACTTTCCGTCGAAACAGGCAACTTAAATATCAATGGTGTTCCTGGTACTCAAAATGCCTGTGTGGCAAAAGTTGGAAAATCTAATGAAGCTGGTTCTGCAGCAGCAGCTGTCAAATTGACCTCTGGAGACGGCGTGCAGTTTGTCGTTTCGTCCATCAGAGTCTGGTTTCCGAAAGTTGTGTCTTTGGAAGCGCAAGATAAAGTATTGGCTCCGGTCGAGGATGTGTACTACGAGGACTGCAGCTCAGTGTATCAATACACCAATGTCTCTGCATTCGCAACTTATGGTGGGAGTGGTTTGACGGACCAAGATGATGTTGACGTCACGTGTATGGTAGATTTGTACTTGAACAATACGGAAGGGGACGCGTTCTCCTTCAGAAATGGAAGCACTACCATAGTGGAAACCAATGGCGTTGGCAAGGCCACAATTACTCTGATCAACTCAAATTTGGCAGTTGAGCCATCCGTGACAATCTCGGCTATCCCCGACCCAATTGGCATCGAGTCGCTTCGTCCTGTCCTTGTTTCCCGCGCTGAATTTACTTCTGAGCAATTCAATTCGCAAACTCCTTCTGATTTGAGTGCAGATACTTACGCCGAAGTGTCTGTGAATATGATTCAGAAGTTGAATCGCAAGGGTGCTCAAGGAGCTATCATGGTTTACGCACGCTTCAAAGATAACAAGGTCAACGAACTTCCTCATCTGCCTGGCTTGACTGTAAGTACCGGTATTCGATATAACGGTTTGAACATTATCAGCACGGCTGGTTCAGAAAACACGGCCGCACCCTACTATGGAGAAATCGGGGAAATGAAAGGTGGTGTGGAAGGCTATGATGTTATACAGGCAAAGTTGCGCACCACGACCTGTAATGGTGCTGTAGGCGGTGAAGACATCATTTACGGTTATGGTGGTGTCGAGGCAGTCATTGCTGATCTCGAGTATGTTAATCTTACGGCAAGTGTAGACAAGCTCACATTTGAGGGTGACATTTCCACGAACGCTCCGATGAACATTGGAAGTGTTGCTAACTTGGAATTCACCGGAACGTACTCAGATGGTGATATTCAGAGCTTCACATCATCAGCCACTTCTGATTTTAAGATTGAGTACTATGATTCGAACAATGTACTCACGTACGCGTCAGAACACTCGTATGCCCGTGTTTCCAGCGATGGTGTGCTTACCATATTTGGCTCTACTGATGACACGAGTATCACAGTTATGGGTATCTGGACTGAAACTGTGCAGACGGCGAAGGTGACAATTGATATTGTCAAGCATGTTAGCACGCGAACAGTAATGACTCCGTATCCGGCTTTCGCTGGAAGCAGCGACATTGAAAAGTTATCACTAAACAAGATTGCTTGCTCAAGTAGTTATCAACAGGCGATCTTGAAATCAATCGTTACTTTATCGGACGACTCAGTCTTCGATGTCACTAGCGAGACAACTTACTCTGCCTCAGACGTATTCATGTTGACAGAATCCTCCACTTCTTCGGAGGTGATCATTGCAACTGATGGATCCACTGCCGGAGTTGCAACGGTTTACAGCACCTTCGCCGAGTCAACCATTGAGACGACTTTCACGCTTACGGATACACCAGTGACGCTGACATCGGTGCTTTTTGCTGAAGATATTTGGGACAGCTCTACTTCTTTCATCGGCTTGGTTGATACAACGAAATTGTTGGATGTTCACATGTATTTCAATGATGGATCTCAAATTTCGAACGCGGTATCTTCGGAAGTCGCACAAGCAATCTTCAACTGGGAAGAAGTCGTCAAATTCGACTCCACTTTGCCTTCTATTATTGAGGTCAGCGGAAACACAGCGACTTTGAAGAATCAGTATTGGACCAGAGTTCTCGTTTCTGCGTCTGCCATTTGCGCAGATGGCAGTGTTGATTACCTCGTATCTGCAACGTCTTCCATTGCCCCAAATCTATTGCCAGCTGTGAATGACGTTTCCTTGGGTGCTTTGACGGGCATTCCTTTTCCTCCAAAGAGTAAGTATGAAACGTTTGACATTGAAGTTCGAATCAATTCCGGATCTGCAAATCTTCGAAGTTTCCAACTCGTTACACAGTTTGACTCAAATATGATTGCAGCAACTGGTTGTGCAGTAGGAGACGACTGGGCTAAATACGATTTTGCTTGTACCAGGAATAACCCGTCTACAGAAGTGCTCATGATTGGTACCGAGCCGCTCTCTACCGTACGTAGCTCCTCAATCCACGTCGCTACGATAACGTTCACTGTGAAAACCTCATTTAAGATTTTGGCGCATATCGAAACTACCGTCCAGGTTTTGACTGTTGAAGGTTCCGATGGAACCGATGCAACGGAGGCTTCCTTTGTTTCTGGCATGACAGGTTCAGGGGATATTGCTCTTAACAGCTACTCTGGAAAGAAACGTCGTCGTCAATTGCTCGAAGATGGTTCTGTCTCCGAAGTTTTGGAGGTTGAAACTGCCGTTCTTCCTTCCCACATGCGATCACTCCTTCAGGATACTGATACAGAAGCGGTTTGCAATGGAGTGGGGACGTGCACAAGTGGTGTTGCGAGTGGATGCAAATATGGGGACGTCAACGGCGATTGTTCCTTCGATGTTTCCGATGTTTTAGCTCTTAAGAGAGCCATTATGGGCAAGAGTTATGATGCTGACTTTGATTTAAGCGTGTATAGCGATTGGCAGAGACAGCAAATGGATCCCAATCTTGACTGGTTGAAGTCTGGAGCTTATGTATCACCAGACGCAGCTGATTCATTGTACTTGCTTCATGCCTTGTCCAAGAAAGCTCGATTCATCGATGTCACCGATGGTTTGACAAGCTATAAAGGCTTTTTGACGTACGAGCCTGGGAATAACACAGATGTACTCCTGGACATGCAAGTAAGAGTGTATGACGAAAGCTCCGAGGCTGCGACGTCAGATGACACAAAGGTACGAATCGAGCTCAGTTTTGATGGTGGGTCGGATCCGAGCAACAACGATGCCATAACTTCCATTGGTGCCAGAACTTCCGATTATTCTTCAGTTGGTACAATCTACGAGGCCAGTGACTTGTGGACCGCAGCAACCGATCAACGTGGCGTATTTAGACTCGTGTTGAAACCTCCTATTTTCAGAGATGGTTCGTCAAATTGGATCGGGGAAACCAATGTCGGTGTTTCGATCATTGTTGATACTTACAATGACTTCGGTAGGGATGATGAGTATGGACAGGGTGGCAGTGGGTCGACCGAAGAAGCTGAGCGAATCAAAGTGTTCTATGGTTCTGCTACGCCACCGCTTGATGTGACGTTCGGAGGTGGTTTTATTCCGTATGTCAGCTTCGATTTGATTGGCGTTGATCCGGTGCAATCCATTTCCCTGAAAGACATCACTATTGGTGGTGGTGAATACAGCCTCGTGTCTTCAGATGGAACTGTGTCTGGATTTTCAACTTCTGTGTTCAACTACAATGTGTACGTGAGTGCTGACACTTCAACTGTACAATTGCTCACGTTCATTGACGATTCTTTGAGTTGCACTGCAGAGCAAATTTCCAGTGGCGATACAGAGAATTGTTTTACAACACAGGCGGTAACTATAGATGGATCTGAAGCTTCTACGTGCAGTTTGCTGACTTGCTCTTACTTTTCCGAAATTTCTCTCAGCGTTGGGTCCAAGACTGTTCGAGTTACGGTATACTCAGCCACATCGGAAACATTTTATTTGGTAACTTTCATTCGGCCTGATGTGCCTACGTTTTCAAGTGTCGCTTTGTCAAAGGGGCAAAATCAGCTCAATTTCTCTCCGAAAACGTTCACGTATTATCTCGAATATTCGTACGACAATAACGGCGAAGGTCTCACTTTTACTCCCGAAGTGAATGAGGACACTACCAGAAGTGCGATCACATTTGTCTCTACTGGTGGGTACGAATCCACTACGTCTTTCCTGAGTGGATCCTCAATTGGTATTGAGCTCTCGACTACAGATACAACAGTGGTAATGACGGTTACATCATTGGATGAGACCGTAAAAAGTACGTACACTTTTTATGTAGATGTGAAGGAAACACCATTCTTGTCATCTCTTGATGTTATTGGCGAGCAAATGGTACCTGCGTTTTCAGCAAGTTCTTACACATACACAGTAAATGTGTTGGCGACAGTCTCTTCCGTTACACTGTCTTCGATTGTTTCTTCGGATGTGGCCCATGTTTCCCTCACAGTTGCGGCACCAGATGGAACTAAGTCCATCACGAGTGAATCTTCATTAACAACTCCAATTGCGATAGGTTACGGTGTCAATGATTTGGTCGTGACTGTTTCTGGTGCGGAGGGCACGACAGTATATTCCATCACAATTACGCGAGCTGATGCTTCATCGCTCACTGCGCTCGAAATCGGCAATTATAAGTGGGAGTCAGATCCTACCACTTCGGATGGCAGTCCATCTGAGAGTCCCTCATTCACCGACCCGACTGCTTTCACCAGCAATACATATGAGTATGCTGTGGATGTGCCGCAATACGTGTATGAGACTTTGATCACAGTCACACCCTCTTCATCTTCTATCCTGTTTGTTGATGGAGTAGAGGTGACGTGCGATCAAGCCGATGTGAGTTGCTCTACTTCTGGTGCCTATGCGGTTCCGGTGCGAATTGAGCAAGGTTTGAGCACGCACACGGTGACGGTTGTTCCTTCAGATGGTTTTGGTCTCTCTTCTGTGACTCTGCAGTCTGTTGCTGAGGGTCAAAACGTAGATGGCGGCTCGACGTATACGCTCACTTTCACGAGACCATATACACCGAAACTCACAAGTATTGCTGTTGTGGACTCGAGCGATGGAGCGATATTGCTTTCGCCGTCGTTCACAACATCCGTTTATGTTTACCGATCCACTGTTGCTGCAACGAAATCTGAAGTAGATATCTCCGTGGCATTCCTCAAAACTGGCGATGTTCCTGTCTCTGGGGCATCTGTACAATATGGCAGTCTTGCACGCATTGCTTTTCCCGAAAATGGGCGTTTGACTGTGCCAGTTGCGGAAGGCACGACAACTGCATTCACAATATCAGTCCAAGGAAGTCTTGAAATAGGTGGAGTCGAGTCTATTTACATGTACTATGTTACTCGTGGCTCGTTGCCAAAGTTGGACTCTTTGACATTTTCCTCATCCAGTGTTACACCGACCTTTTCAACATCTCGTTACAATTATGTTGCTGCACTGGGGAGTGCAGAGAACAGCTTCACCTACATCGTATCCAAAAGTAGTACCAGCTCTACATGTTTAGTCAGTCTGAGTGAAGATTTTTCGACGTGCTTGGCTAGTGGAAACCAGACGTACGACACAACGGGCGTTACGTCAGATATCAAAGCGCTGAAAATTTATGTGCGAGACTTGAGTAATTTGAACGTGGTGAACGTTTACACTGTCACCTTCACGAAAGAGGCACTTCCATCTTTGAAGACTCTCAGTATTTCGAGCTCAACGGGTGCTAAACTGGACCCTTCTTTTGCAGAGTCGACATACTCGTACAGCATGGCAGTTCCGTTTGATGCCTCGTCTGTTTGCTTCTCCATGACATTTGACACGGCTAGCTACACCTCAAGCATGCAGTTGGGTGGTGCTGCGCCACTGGCGGTTGCTAATGGTGTTGCATCTTGCCTCGAAATTCCGTTTGGCAAAATTGATATCACAATTGCGGTGACGTCCAAAACGACTGGATTTTCAGGTTCTTACGTTATCTCATCCACTCGTAGAGTCGCGCCGTACCTCACGTCTCTCAGCTTAACTCCGAGTGGATTCACCCCATCATTCGATGCAACCGTAAACACGTACACTGCCACGGTTGGGTACGATACAACTGAACTCGAGGTCAGAGCGGCTGCTAACTTGGTTGCCAAGGCTGGATCCGTTGTGTATGTATCCTCAGGAACTGGTGCAAAAACGCTGTTGGGCTCCACCGAGAGCTACAAAGTTAATCCCGATGTTGGTAACCAGAACTATGTTGTCGTCTCTGTGCAGTACACCGAAGATGGCGTCACAGTCATCAATACGTACACAATACAGGTTACTCGAAGTCCCCAGAGTTCTGAGGATATCGCCATCTTGTCTTCTATTAACGCTTACGACATCAACGGTACAGTGAATATTGGAGGTGTCGAATACACTGGTAGTGCTGTTACTGAACCACTCTCATTCGATGCTTCAGTACTTGCTTACACCAGAAGTATCCAACATGGCGCGGATGCTGCCACAGTTGAGTGGGAGTTGTACCCAGGGACGTATGTTCGAATCAACGACGTCGTCAAAACCAATGATGCTGGTAATGCAATCCATGGAACAGATACAAGTTATACCGTGTATGACTTAGTACCTGGAACACCGGTTACGGTCAGCATTACAATTCTTCCCAGTAGTACGAGAGATTCACCAGACGTGACGTGCACATCCTCGCTGTGCACCACGTACACTGTGACGCTTACGAGAATGACTGCAGCGGATATGGCGCAGTATTACTCCCTCACTCCGAGTACACCACGATCCACGTCTGTGTACAAGGCATCGTCAACGGACAAAGTTGGTTACACCATTGTGCTCAATACCGAGGCTTTTATGGCCAATTCTGACACAGGATTAATGAAAGTCGGAACGCCGTCTTCTACGTTGAAAACACACTACTTCACCTCAAAAGTTACCCAGTACTCGGGAACTAGTGTGACATGGTCTTCTGTAATTATTGGAACAGATGTTCCAACCGTAGAAATCGACGGTGTTTTAGTCATTGGCACGGATATCACCGCAGCCACAGCTGATTCTGCTTCAGGTGCGAGTTACGATGATAACGCATATTTTACAGTGGAGAGGAAAATTGCCACTCGCTTCAGAGTCGAAGTTTACTTAATGAGCTTGTACGACGAAGCGAATGCCGAAACTTTTGCTCTGCAACATTGGCCGTCAGTGTCTAAATACACCAGTTACGAAGGTTACTATGTGACCAAGGGTACTGGAGACCCGTACGATTCTACCACAGTAGTTGAAGCAAACCTGATTCCGGATTACGAACAGTTCACCGTGACTCCGGGCACGATGTCTGTTGCGCATTCAATTTGGGACTTGCAGTATTCCGACACTACATCTGCTACGGACAATAAAGGAACAGGCCAGTCCAGTTTTACGTTGATTCCGTACGATAGCGTCCTTCCAAACAAAATCACGTCGAAATCTTCGGGATTAGTCTACGGTGAAGATAAGGATTTTGTAGCTCGGATTTGCAAAGTCTCGAGTAGAACTGTGGCCTCTGCAGATCCGGCCGGGTGCGAATCTAACACTGATGTCCCTGTGAGTGCGATACACAATGCTGACGGTTCGTACACTATTTCTTTCGACGCATCGGATCCAGGATTCTACATTGGGATGGTAGTGTACAAGAATTCTGCGGGAAGCTATGTGTTTGGTGGTCAGTCATGGGCTGCTGGTTCAGGTTACGGTGCCATGATTACTTCATTTGAAGTTTCTGAGACCGTTGTTAGTCCACTGTACTCGTACATGTACGGTGTCTGTGATGAAGGATCAGCAGTAGCACCCTTGAACTCAAACGCTGTTGATTGCGTGGAAAGAGGTTCGGCAACGGGTGGTAAGGAGAGCTTCACACAAACTGGAATTGTCACTTACACAGTTGTCACACGAGGATGGAAAGCTGGAGATGCTCAAACCGTTGATAATTTGATCGATCTCACCAATGGTGGCCAAAAACTGTTCGTTTCGTTTCTTTGCAAATTCGGCACCGCTGCTGATTTCACGAGCTGCGACTTCCCCTCTGGTCATGAAAGATCGGGCGAGTCCATTGTTATGAGTGCTAGCCTTTCTCAACAGCCTTGGATTGACAATTTCGATGGCACGTATTCAATTTCGCTCTTGATCAAGGCTCCAGTATTGATCGAGTTAGATGTAAGAATTGGAGAAGATCAATATGGCGATCCTATTTCACAGTTTGTCGATAATAAACTTGTCATCGACGTGAGACACGGTTCAATTTCCGAGCAGTCCGTCGCAGCAGACTTCCCGACATCCTTGATTGCTGGTGAGGAGGAAGAGTTCACTCTTGATCCTTTGGATTCTCAAGGCAACCAAGCCACAAATGCTGAAGAACTTCCAAGTTCAGACGGTATTGTATTCACAAGTACTCCTGCGTCCTCCTCCTTCACTGACAGCATCGTGATCACTGCCTTGGATACAGAAGAACCGTATGACATCAAATTCAAGTTCAAAGCTCCACAAGTTGCTGGCTCGTACACCTTCAAGATCTATGTCAACAATGATGAACTCGCGTTGTCGAAGACAGTTGTTGTGAAAGCAAGCACATACATTGACACCTCGTTAACCACGGTTGATTACGGCACTGGGCGTGTTGGAACTCAGAAAATAATTGTATCTATCAAAGATATCTATTCGAACCCGACGTGTGTTATCCGCGATAATTTCAACTGGGAATGGGGTGTCACCGGTGGTGGTTTATCAGAACTTGGTACCTTCACATCATGCGTCTCTGCTGGTAAACATCTTGTTTCGATTCCGTCTGTAAATACAGTTGGAACGTACACATTCACTGCAATGATAAGTAACCTTATGAATGCGGCTACGGAGCAACCATTTGATCGTGAAACTCTCATTACTTCTACCAGTGTCAGTGTAGCTTCTGATGTGCCGAGTACAAAGTCTACGATGACAACGCCGGGCAAGTATATCGAAGTTGGTCAACCAGCTTATTTTTACGTCATAGCTATCGACCGTCTTGGTAATAACATTGTTGTTTCTGGACAATCCTCTGCATTTTCTGTCACTGTGACTGGGAGCATCTCGGGAACTCGAGCTGCTGAAGTCACGAATTCGCTTTCTGATAGAACAGGGTCAGTTGGCTCATACGTTGGATCATTCACTCCTCTGTATGCTGAAACGTACACGCTTACTATCTCAGTAGATGGATACCCACTTGATCAAGGGTCATCCACCCATATTGCATCTGTGTTCTTCACGAACGAGGCAGATTACTTCAAGGTTACCGGCGCACCGGTTTCCGGTGTCGTTGGATCGAGTTTGACATTCATCATCAATCAATGGAATCTGGAATACGACTTAGATATGAACACGGCATCGACGACGTTTCTCTCTAAACTTTCCCGACCCCAAAACCAAGTGTCATTGACTTTATCCCCGCAAGGAACCGGCGCAGGAGATGCAGATATGAATCGTCGTCTTTTTGTAGACAAGTTGTACACGACGAAATCTGGAACTTACACTCTTTCAGTATCCAAAGCTGATGCGGATACTCCTTCGGTCTTTCATGCAGTGAAGGACTCGCCTGTTTCTTTCACTTTAGCTGCTGCTAAAGCAAGTGGCAGTGAGTCCACGATAACAAAACCTACAACTCCTGTAGGTGGCTACGCGCCTGGATCTACGTTGTCGTTGCCTTTGAGTTTGAAAGATTCATACGGGAACTCCATCTCAACGGCTCGATTTTCTGATGATGTAATTGTTCAGATCAAGTCAAAGAACACTGCAATAGTCCAGACTTTGACTGTCAAGTCTAACAGTACCGGAAATGGATTAGTCGCCGAAGGTGTGCTCAAGTTTGCATCCGATCAATACTCCGTGTTGGCATATGCCAGCGGAAAAGCATTGACGATGGTAAATCCAGAGATAGTCATTTCGACGAACAACGTGGTTGCTCCTGCCTTAATTGATGGAACTGCTACATTCGCAGCTTCTGCTGGTTTACCGGCAGAAGGTAGTTCTTCTGCCTTTGTTGCTGGTACTGAATATTCGCTGTACATCTTCCCTGCAGATGTGTACGGAAACGTTGCCGTAAGTGACGTGCTCTTGGTCGTTGTGCTTCGGGCGAACAACATCGTGCTTTCGCAGGGTGTCTGGAATACCAACACCGGTGGTTACAAGGTGTCATACACTTTCACTACGGCAGGCTCCACATCAGTCACAGTTTCTGTGATACCGGCTGGAGCCAGCAAGGCCACGGTCAGAAGCTTCACCGCTGTTGTAAGTCCTGGCGCCGTCGTTGGTAGCACTACGAAGCTCATTTCCATCACGAATGCGACGTCAGTGACCCGTGGAACCTGGGTTGTACGCTTGTACGACAGATATGGGAATGCCTTAACTACTTCTCCAGCTGGATCAGTGGATGTCAAGGCTGAAATGATTTTGCAGTCAACCACGAAATCAAGTACCTTGTTTGGCTCTTTACCTGCAGTTGCTGGCAGCGCTGATGCTATTTCAATTACTCTCGGGTCAGACGGTACCCAAGTCGGTTTGTTGACTCTTCAGTATTTGGGAACGATCACAGGAACATACACTCTGAAATTGTATGTGGACGGTGTTGCTGCAACCGATGTCTCAAACTATAAGGCATACATTACCTCAGGTCCAATCGTAGCGGCGTCTTCCACCGCCTCTGGTACAGGATGGAACTCCGCTACAGCTGGAGTTAAGTCTAGTTTTATCGTCGTTCCACGAGATAAGTACTCGAATAGAGTCTACTCGAGCGCCGCAAGTGCTTCTTCCTCGTTGGTAGTATCGCGTGGCCTTGGTGTTACAAAGGATCTTGTAACAGAGACTGCGCCAGCCTTTGTCTTTGATGCTGCACGTGGTCAGTTCAACGTTTCGTACACTCCATCAGTGGCTGGTACCTCGAGTCTTTCGTTCAAGATAAATGGTATAGCTATCGTGGATTCGCCTCGAGTTTTTACTGTCAAGGCTGGAGCAGCATCTGCATCCAAGTCCTTCCTCAGTGGTGCAGGCGTCCGTGGTACTTTGTTTGGATTTTCGTCGCAAGTAGTCATTCAAGCTGTGGATTCATTTGGGAACTATAAAACGTCAGGGGGAGATACCTTCCGGGCGGCTTTGAACCAAACAGGCTCTACAACAACTGTGACTGACAACAGTGATGGTACATACACTATCACGTATACGCCTGTGGCCGCTGGAGCAGCATTGCTCAAGGTTGAGTATGGCACTGGATTTGTTCAAGTTGGATGTGATTTCATCACCATTCCTTCCTCAGGTTGTTTATTAGATATTAAAACTGCCGATTCTGTTCAGATTTTGGATCCATTGAAGACGACCTACAAAGCCGCGTACTTATCCACCAGTGATGGTGATCTTACGCTTGGCTTAGCGTCTGTGTCGAGCACGGGAAAACCTTCTGGTTCCTTCCGTATCTTAACATTTGATATCGACGGAGTCCAGATGGGTAGAAATGATGTTACCATCCAGGTTTCAATTGGTGGGAATATACTATCTGGATCTGATATTCAAATAACAGCAATTGAAGGTACAACAGGGGAATTCCGTATCGATTACTACTACAGTACGGCCGGAAAATGGCCGTTATCAATTACCGTGAACGGCGTCGAAATTGGCGCTCGCTTGCGTGAGATTGCTTTCGATGAGGCTGGTGCCAGCACCGAACTCGTCGACGAGTTTGGAGGATATTCTGATCTCGTCATCAGACCAGATTTCACTACAGCATCCACCGTTGATGTTGTTATTGCGTCCGGTGTTGAAGGAAGGAACCCGATCGTTGCGACGGCAGGATTTCCTGTCGAGTTCGCGATTTCGGCGAAAGATTCGTACGGCAACGTGCAGTATTATTCTTCGGACTATCCAGGGGATGTCTTCACCGTCACGGCTACCGCTCCACAAGCGGAAACTTTGAATGCTGACTTCACGTCGTTGGCGTGCTTTCCGTCGTCCTCGAGCCATCCAGACTGCAAGATTCCTCCCAACTATGCAGAAGCGTTTCCAGACGGATCCGTATCTGCTAGGGCTTCCTTAACGTTCTCCAATACCGCTGCATACACCATTTCTGTCCTCTTGCAACCAAGATACGCCATGGGTATCTCAACGGCGGACGGAAGTGCACCGGTCTCCGAGGCAGTGCAAGTCAAACAATTCAAGGTTACAGTTGTCCCTGGTGTTGTGAATGCGGCAAACTCTATCATGAATGGGGATGGCCTGTCTGGTTCCATCGCGGACGAACGCAAATCTGTGCTCATCTCAGCGTATGATGCCGGCTTTAATGCTCTTTATAAGTTATCAGAAGACGAGAGAGAGTATGCTTTGGCTTCCTGCCGAATTGATTTTGTCGGTACTTCTGAAGGGAACATGGGACAAACGTTTTCCTCAAGCTCAGAGAACTGCTTTGCGCTCGATGGCTGCTTTGGTCTTACGACCGATCAGTGCTTGTTTGAAGTATATTACAACATAACGTATCTCACTGGGACGTTTGACATGTCTGTAAGACTTTGTGCGAGTGGCTCGCCCGATGATTTCGAAGCCAATCCTGATGGCTGTCTTGTTTCTGGAGAGTCGGTTTCCATCACGGTCACGGCTGGGACCCCAAATTCCAAAACTTCAGGATTGCTCGCTTCACCTCCAAGTAGTGTCACTGCAATGGAAAGTGGAACATTAACATTTGTTGCCCGGGATGAATTCAATAACAAAATTACAACTGGCGGGGACGGAAATCCGCTCGTTGTTTCTGCAATTCAAACAAAGCCATCTGCGGGGTCACTCCTTACCAATGTTGCTTCTTTAACTGACAATGAAGATGGGACTTACACTATTTTTTACACTTTACCAACTGGCGGAAATGGTGTTGAATATCAATTTAACATCACTTACGACGGTGATCATATTATAGGCTCCCCGTATACAATGTCGGTTTCTTCTCCAAATATCTCACCAAAGTACTCGTTTGCATATAGTGAAGCTATGAGTGAGGATGGTACCATCACTGCCAGGGCAGGCGAAGTTGCTTCGTTCACCATTCAGCCCGTTGATGCGTCTGGCAATGTGATCACTAAGATGCCCGGCTCGAATAAATTCAAGGTGGTGTCGAGAAATCTTGAACTTTCGGCCGGTGGTGGACAAGAACCATCTTTCACTACTAATGCGGATGGTTCAATCAAGGTTTCTTTCACAGCTGTGGTAACCTCCCCTGCACAGTTGACGATTTCTGCAATTCGACCAGTTGATGGTGTGAGCACTGAGACTGTCATTGACTCACCTCCCAATGGTATTATCAATGTGAACGTCGATCCTGGGGTTGCGGAAGCTTCAAGTTCCTACACAAGAAATGACCGTACAGTTCCATTGACCCAGGTTGCCGTTGCTGGTGCAGAACACAACTATCAGATCATTGTTGCGGACAAATATTCTAACCAATTGACGTACAATCCGTATGGCACGCCCACGAATCTTACCTTTTCGGCACCGAACAAATACGGGCCTGAAGGTTACAAGTATGTCAGTGGTCCAGCTCCTGCTAAGTATGGTTACGCGCAAGAAATTGGTGCATCCGAACCAGGAAACTGGCGAGTTCGTTGGGCTGCGGAAACAACTGGAACATATGCTCTCAGAGCATATATTTCCGACGGGCTCGTCCTGGACGGCCCTGGTGGGTCTCAGTTACCTTTGAATATGGAAGTCATTGCTGCGGATGCGGATTATTCCAAATTTACGCTGACTGGTGCTGGCATCACAGCTTCAGCAACGGTCAACAGCAAGGTTACATTGACTTTGGAGGCGAGAGATTTGTACGGGAACTTCAAAAAGGATAGCGGCAATCTTGTAAATGACATCATTGATGGTATTTCACAGACCGTGTACTCGGATGCTGCCTTGTTGACGGAAGAATCGTCTATCCAGGAGCACTCCGTGACTTTTGACACTTCTACTGGGAAATACACCATCGAATACACACCATCGGCTATCGGTTATTTAGAGACATCGCTGAATATTCGTGGTGTGGATATAGCCAATTCGCCATTCACGCAGGAAATCGTTGCTGGTACTATCAGCGCAAGTTACACGAGTGCTTCTGGACCTGGCGTTGTTGGAGGCGCTCTTGGCATCCAAACTTACATAGCAATTGATCCCCGTGATTCCTCAAATTTTCTTGTCACAGCAGGGACAAGTGCTTCTTCGTTTGAAGTGACGGTCACCACTACTGCAGGATCAGTTGTTCAAAGCGGGCCAACATGGGACGAATCTGCTCAAGTTTATCGATTTGAGTATATGATCGAGGGTAGTACCGACGCTACGGTCGCCGTCGACATTACTTACGAGGGTGAAGCTATTGCGGGTTCTCCGTTCTCAAACATTCCTATTTCCTCGTCAGTAAGCACTGATGTGGACGAGAAAAGGTGCGTTATCTCAGGTCCCGGGATAACGTATGGAGTTGCGGGTGAATTGACTGCAATTGCCATCACACTTTACGACAGTGATGGCATATTGGCAGTACCATCCGTAGCGCCTTCTTTGGTGCTCACTGTCGAGAATGGGAACAACGATAATTTCGTTGAGTACACAGATTTTCAACCATTTGATTCCTCGGTGCTTTCTGGTCTGGGCCTGGATCCAACGGCTTTCGGCTATGTCAATGAAGATGCGGGTGGAACATACTTTGTCACTTTTACGAAGACTAGTGTAGCTGAAGCGCCCTTCAAGCTCACGGTTGCTGTTAACGGTTATGTCACTGGTTCCGTCGAATACGATAATCCAGGGGAGTTCACGTACGAACTTGTGTCCGGTGTCACGTCAAGTTCCACTTCCTATGTGCAACTCGGGAGCACAGATGGTGGCATCATTGCAGGCGATAGCGTACCTGTTTACATTTACCCCAGAGATGCATATTACAACGGCCAGGATTACAAGGATTCTGTGAGTAGAGAAGAAACCTTCTCTATTGCCCTCACTGGTCCTGCCGCTTACACGGTCACGTACACTGGCGCTGCAAGTGATGGCACAATGAAGCTGGTCAAGGATACAGAAAATGACTCGTACTATTATTATGGTTTCATCAAACCTGTCAAGGCTGGTGTGTACAAAGGCACTGCGCAACTCGTCCAGAATGGTGTGACATCGAGTGTTCTTACTCTCGCTCAAACTGCGCTTTCTCTCGATGTCAGTGCTGGTCCCCTCGATATTTCGAACTCAGTGGTGTCTGGGCAAGGTGTTTTCTCGAGCAAAGTTTTGGCTAAGGGTGCTGTGAAAGTACAATTTCGTGACGCAGTCTCAAACATCTTGACAGATGATATCGTTCAATCCTCGCTCAGCTCAGTGAAATTTAACTTGAAGAGGCGCGATGTAGAAGAATATGCGTTCGCAAATGATATTGAACTCGTGTATGTCAGTGCTCAATCTGCTTTTGTTGGTGAGTATATATCTACTGTTGCAGGTACACTTGACATGCAAGTAAGCGCATGTGATACTAATGGTGTTTGTGAAGACTTAGCCATCTCTGGATACACTGGTACAGTTATCTCCCCTGGTAGTTTCCTCTCAGCGATGGCTGAAGTCGTCGGTGCTGATACTACTTCTGAGTTCAAAGTTGCTGAAGACTCTCTTGTGTATGTTTTTGGGCGTGACTCTCAAGGAAATGCTTTGAGCACAGGTGGTGAAATTCTGAGTGCTAAGTTAGTCCCGATGCTCACCAGTGGTCAAAGTGAACTTCGCATCTCTCCTTCGAAAATCATCGATAACGGCGATGGAATGTACACTATTACAGTGCATCCAAAGCAATCCGGTGATTTCAAATTATTGATAACGAGATCTGGAGCAGTTGTTGGCACAACAGATGAGACGGGCTTCCTTATCACTGTTGAACCAGGAGTTGCTTCTACCGCATCAACTGTTTCAGGAACTGGATTTGGATTGCAAACAACTGGCTATATCGTCGCTGGTAACGAAGCTAAACTTACTTTGATAGCGAGAGACGCTTTTGGAAATGCAATTATGTCGAATGCGGACGAGTTCACGTATGAAGTTTCTGCAGGCGGCTCTGTAGTTGAGTTTGGTCAGTTTGCCTATGTAGAAGGTTCTGATGGCACATACGAAGCCAGCTACACGGTGGAAAAGTCTGGCGACTTGGTTGTCGAAGTTAAATTACGCGGTGACTCCCTCCTTTCTATTCCATCAGGTGGGAAGGTGCTTCCCTCGACTGTATCCTTGAAGGATTGCTTGTTGTATGGAGATGCTTTGACTGCGGGAGTTGAGGCGGGTGTGCTCTCAACGTTATCTTTGATCGCAAAAGATCAATACGGAAACGTCGTAACTGACTTGGAAAACAGCGGTTTGTTTGAACTTAAAATTGATACACTCAACAATCCTGGCTTTTTGCCGTTCGAAATCTCGGATGCATCCATTGGCTTGTTGACAGTTGACTTTACTCTCCCATCTGTTGAATCTACTCCAGGTTTAGTGACTGTCGTATATGACAACGACTTGGCCTTAAATCTTTATAAAAACTACGACACAAAAGAACAATTTACCGTTCAAGTTCACACCGGACAACCATCTGCTTCCACTACAACTCTTGTTGGAATTTCACCCACGATTCCGTTTCAGACAGACGTAGCTGCGACAGTTGAATTGTACGTTCGTGATGCGAACGGCAACGTCATCGGTGAAAGCAATGAGTTAACTTCAGTTCTTGATTCTTTGGCCTTAAACGTCTTCACAGTTCGAGGTACAACTTACGCTGTGGACATTACGTTCACGTCAAGTATCGCCGTGAATGGTGATTACATCACTATCCTAAACTTTTCGCCTCCTGCCGCGGGGTCTTTGCGTCTCTCTCTTTACATTGATGGTTCTGAGGTGATTGACCCCACAACGGAGAAGGACTACGAGTGCACGGTGTTACCTGGTGCAATTGGTGCCCCGTACTCAACTTACTCAGGAGCGGGTATCTTTTCTGGTGCTATTGCTGGAGTAGCATCTACAATTTACGTTCAAGCTGCGGATAGAACTGGTGGTATCATTACAACAGATAAAAGCACTGAGGCTACAGCATTCACGCTAGAGTTTGAGATTCTTTCCAATTCTGGCATATCTAATGCAACTGATAAGGCGAGCGCCATCTCTGGTGTTGAAATTATTGGGCCGACGTACACTGGCGCTGGCACGTACATGTTCAAGTACATTCCTTTTGACTTGGGGTATCCATATTCCATGTACGCTAAAATCGCGACTGGAAACGATCCGATCGGTACTTCAAATGGTCTCTCTGGTGGTGAAACTGTTCAAGTCTATGAGGCTGCCTCAACACGTGATTCCAGCGCAGAAAAGTCTGCAGCTTTGTTGGCTATTGATTCAAATGGTAATCTTGTGCCGGGTTCGCAGATTCCAGTTGCTGGCTCGATCTTTTTTGAGACGGTAGCGGGTGAAGCAATCACCTTTTTCATTCAAGAACGGGATGTGAATGGATTGGATGTCACTTTGAACAGTGCGATTGCTCCATCTGTGCAAGTATCTTCTGGCTTTGTGCCAACTGCTCCAACTGTCGTTAACGATGGATCTGGTGTATGGAAAGTCACTGTCACGCCCGAAAAGTCTGGCGAAGTTCCGATCTATGTTGCTTTTGATGGTGTTGAGATTGAGAACTCTCAAATGATTTTGAATGTAATCCCAGCAGCAACTTCAGCTCTGACCTCGACCATTGAAGGCACAGATCTCCAGCCAGATGAAATTAATTTGGTTCGTGCAGGCCTTCCGTCAACATTTTCCATCATAGCGAGAGATGCTTTTGGAAATTACGCCGAGTACGACGACGTAGCTGGGAACGACGAGTTCCATGTTGAAATAGCTTCCTTGGAAGAGTCTGAGACTATCGTTGTTGAAGGCATCATCACCAAGACTGACGGGAATGGGTATGAATATGAAGTTGAATTCGTTCCGCGTTACGTTGGCACAAACATTGTGAGTGTCTTCCTCGGACCTGTTGGGGGCAAGGTACTCGTCACCACTGCATCTGTTGAGGTTACGAACGGTGTGGTGAATGTGCAGGCCACGGAAGCGAGTGTTACAACTGAAGAACTTTCGGGTACCACTGTGAGTGCAGGTGAAAGATTTGAGTTCAGTATTTACGCCAAAGATATTTATGGGTACGACCACGCTACTCCAGCGCTACTCTGGGATGTGGAATTGATTCCGAGCGATGCGTTGAAAGCAACTGGTGCCACGTCAAGGACTGGAACTGTCACTGGATATTCTGGAACGAAAGAAAGCGGTGGTTACTCCGTAACGTTCACGCTGTTCAAGGAAGGAACTTGGTTCTTGTCCTTGACTGAAAGAGACGAGTCTGGTGGGTCAATGGTATCTTCCTTGTACGTTCCAATCACGGTCGTCGGCGGCACTGCGAACGTCTACAAAACGACGTTGTCTGGTGGTATCGCATCTGGTCTTGTTGCTTCTTCAACAGACCGAACAGTGTACATAACTACACGCGACGTGTACGGAAACCTTGCATTCAGTTCTGGATTGCATCCATCTAGCCTGGACGATGACTTGAACGACTTTGAGATTACCATTGATCTCGATGAAATCGTACCGGAAGGTGCGGAGATTCAAGGATATGATTACACCAATAATGGCGCTGAGTATGTTTCGCCAGGTGTTTTCAAGTTCACATATTCAACACTTTTGCCGGGTACTTACTACATCCAAGTAATTCAAAAGAAAGAAGCGATTGGTGATGGTTCGAATAAAGTTATCACAGTAAAACCAGTTCCTGCACCTGTTGTCACAGAGGTGCGATTTGCAAATTCTCTGTCAACGATTCAAGTCGTGTTTGACGTTGAGACAGATGAAGCCATGCAAGTGGGTGCATCTGACTGTTCGAACGTCCTCGACACAGCTACAATCAGTCTGTTGGGCACAAACCCATTGTGTAAGTGGACTAACATTCCGACTGATGATGGTACTGGCTCGAAAAGCCACAACTATTTGCAAATCACGCTCGGATCAAATCCTACGGTGAAGCCTCAAACGTCGCTGAATGCAGCGTCGTTTATCACCTTAAAGCAACAAACCATCCGCACGAAGGATAGAAATTCTTACTTTGCCGTTGCATCAACGGGTGTCCTCGGACCTCTTGTGTATCCAACTGTGAAAGCCTCCATCACTGGTGTTGTCAGTGTTGGTACGTGTACCCCACTCAACTTTGATGCGCTGAGATCGACCGGTGGTGGTGGTAGAGCCCTCACATACGTTTGGAGAATTACAAGTACGCAAGATGTATCTAATATAGATATTTGCGAAGTTGACACGGCTAACAATATCAATACTTGTACTGACAGTCTCTTCATTCCGTACGCGGACCTCGTGCCTGGCGGAACGTACACTGCTGAGTTACAAGTTACAAACTTTTTAGGAACAACTTCAACTGCATCTTTCGATACATCAGTTGCTGCTGTTCCTTTGCCCAAGATTGCAACTCCAGAAGAAGTAACCATTTACGCTTCTGATCGCTTAACAATTATTTCATATGTCTCTTCTCCGGACACGTCTTGCATGGACTATCCTGAGAATTTGAACGCTCTTGAGTACTATTGGGAATTCACAACGGGATCCCTGCAAGTTGAATCTTCTGATTGGATAAATACGCGAGCGACTCCGGAACTTACACTTCCTCCAAATTCTTTCGAACCGGGAGAATCATATGAATTGTTGGTCACAGCAACAATTGCTTCTTCTGGCAATACCGCTCAAGCAATAACATCAAGTACCAAAGTGAATGTTGCTTATCGTGAAATCATCGTAGAGGATAGGCTTGGTGGAGATAGAATTGTTTCACCGTACGTGGCCAACTCACTCACTGCATCTCCGTTCGATCCAGAAGACTCGCGCGATGAGGCTGGTGTGGCGTATCCGTGGAGTTACTACTGGTTCTGTACGAAAGCATGCGAAATTCCTGAAGGCGAATCGACTTGTGAACCAGTTGAACTTGCGGAAGGCGCTGATTGTTTCACTGATGCGAGCGCCTTATTTGCGACAGATACTAACACTATTACCATTCCTGGGAGTGAAGCACTCCAATATCTTGGAACAAATAACGTGTACGAGATAGGCTGCACCATTTCAAAGGGAGTACGTGGTCAATCATCGCTCTCTGGAAGAACAAAGACTGCATATGTCACGTGGACAAGTATCACGTCCGTTTCTGTTACTATCGGGGACGACGAAGAAGATTTCTTTCAGGGCGAATGGTCGCCAACCAGAGGCGGTACGCTCACGTGTGAGTCACCTTCCGCAACGGCTGCTGTTGGCTCTGGCGAAAAGGTCACTTATCAATGGGAACTCGTGTCAGGTTCGGTAGGATTCGCAGGAGGCAGCTTGGAATCGTTAGTCTCTACTTCCTACGGCGTAGAACCATCTGAAGCTGTCAAGCAAAGCTCTCTGACTATTGCACCAAATACTCTCCTAGCTGGTTCGGAGTACACATTTAAATGTACCGTGATTTTAGAAGCTACCGGAACTACTGGTGAAGCGAGTCAAACTGTCACGGTTGGAACACCGCCTTCTGGCGGCTTCTTGGAAGTTAGATACAATCAAATGACTTCGACGGTATTGTGTCCGTCAGCCATAGATGGTTGCGAATGCGGAGAAGATTCGTACAAGTCCGTACCTGTTGCTGAAAGTATCATTGATGACGCTACTTCACAGGAAGTCTTGATTGTGGATTACGGCTTCGAGGATGGTCAAACTGAATTTGAGCTTGTTGCAAAACAATGGTTGGATGGAACAACTGATTGTTCTACATCTTGTTTGTATCAGTTTGCTTACGCCCTGAGAGGTCAAGAAAGCGACGAAACAGCCATTTCGGGTAAGGAAACGACAAACACGAAAATTTCGGGCTTCTCATTGCCCTCAGCTGGTGATGGCGTGAACAGCGCTGATATCATTTTGATTGTTTATGTTTATGATGAACAAGGAATGGCAACGAGGTACGCGACAGACTACTATTTGAGAATCAATCCTCTTGCGGCTGCCATTGTCGACGAGGATACTACTCAGCAAGTTTCCTGTAACTTGGTCAGAAAGTTGACTGAAGACGCGGAGCAAACTTCCACAGCTGCAATTTTTGGCGACTCGACCTCGAGCTCATCCTCAACTCGCCGGCGCATGTTGGGAGAGAACTGGAGATCGATTGCAATGTCAGGTACCAAAGCTGAGCGCAGAGCTAAGTTTGATGCCGAATCTATCAAAATCATTCAGCGCATATCTAACATGGATATCGCAGATGCGAAAGACCCAGAAAGGACCGCGAAGGGGAGAAGGGTTCGGGCTTCTGGCCGCAGCTGGTATGCTGCGTCAGCAGAAGTGGCACAGACTTTGATCAACACTGATTTCAATGCCTACGTTGGGGCGAAAGATACAGCTCGTGCTTTATCATTCATCAATGTATGGGGTAAGACTTGGGGCGTACCACCGGCTACCATCAGCGATCAACCAACTCCGGCACTTGCGTGCAACTCTGTCGAGACGGAGTTCTTGGCGATGAAGACTCAACTCATTGAGGAGTTCGCTCCGTTGGATCTTTCTTCTTCTGTTGACAATGACTATCTTGAGAAGTATATTTGCTCCATGAATACTATCTTATGGAAACCAGGAGAGATTTCAAACGAAGCGTTCGATGTGCTGTTCAGTTCGGGGGCGACGTCGAAGATAAAGGCTGCGGTGTTCCAACACAGACTCTTTGTCGACGGTTCACTGAATGTGGACTTACAGTTGACGGACGCTGCAAAAGTTTGTGCCGCTGAGTTTCTGAGTAACATGTTAGTGCAGGCTTACGTAGGCTGCCATAACAGTCCAATCATTAGAGATCAAGACAAAATGAACGATGTGATTACCGCGACTACGTGGCTTGGACAGGCTATTGCGGATACCTTGGTTCCTGGAGAAGACCCGGAATCTGTTGAGGCGTTCTATTTCACAGTGACTGGCTTTGCCGGTCAAAGGCGTTCGGCTACTCAGATTCTTCGAAACGAACGTTCGACTGATTTGATGTTGACAGTACCGCAAATAACTAGCGACGTCACTGATATTTCGGGTCCGCTGTTATCGATGAATATTGACATTGATGACGATGGACCGTGCTTTTCTGAGCTTGCTGGATTTACATGCGGTAAGGACGTGACATCCAAGGACATCATTCGTGTCTCGTCGACGGTCTTTACGAAAACAACTTACTCCTTGAGTGCTATGGATACGATCAATCCATTTTCTGCGAAAGTCTTAATCGACGGTGGCGAGGAGCAATACGGTTACACGGCTATTGTCGTGCCACAGTTTGTGAAAGCTGGAAATGGACACTTTGCAGAGCAAATAAAAGCGTTCAATTCTCAACTCGGCGAGAATGCTCTGACAGCGATGATTGCTTCTACACCTACTGCAATGTTGGACTACAAGATTGCCACGGATAACTTTGCATACGCTGCGAGAATCCCCGCCAATGCTTCTTACTTCGACTTCACGATGCACAAGACGTGGGATCAAATTTTTGATGGTCAATCAAAAGATCAAGAAGATTATCAAACCGAAATTCGACAGTGGCCGTTGGGTGATGATGGATTTGGTGACTTTGTGACAGTGTGGTCAGACTTGCCGAGGAAATGGAGCCCGGATAACTTTAACGTTACCGACTCTACTTCTATCAGAGGATTCTCTACTTCGTTATATTCCGCACTCACATTTGGACCGTATTACGTTGAGAAAGTTTACTTCCCTCCACCACCGACTATTTACTCACCACCGCCGCCTGCGCCGCCGCTTTCGCCGCCGATGCCAGTGTATGTGGAATACGTCGAGGGTGACTTAGATAGATCGGTTGTGATTGTCCCCTCACTTGCTGTATTGACTGTATTTGCTTGGATGTTGTGGATGTTCTTCAAACGCCGACGCAACTTGCAGATGATGCACATTGATTTCATTGATGAGGACTACGACGGAGCGTTGGACGATTTTGATTCGAGCTCGAGCGATGACGATTCAGACAACGAAGGATCTGCCAACACTGGAAGCGGCGGTGGCCTCTTCGGATTTGGTCGTCAAAGACCACAAGTGCAAGAGAGGTATAACCGCTCTCAGCGCATCAGAGCTCTCGAGGAACGACTGCAACAAACTCAATCTCAATAAGTGATATGATTTTTCACACGAGATAATCTTGTTTGAAGAAAGCCTTTTATTAGGAGTCTTCATAGGATATAATAGCTGTGTACTTTTTTTCTTGTTGTATTAACGGAATACTCTGTTTGATGTACTCATTGCTATCACACAGAATGACTTTTTACCCGACGCAGTTTTTCTTTTTCGCCAGATCCCCCGCGTTTCTTGTCCCCCAAACCCACAAAGCTCAAAAAACACCAGAAAAAATAATTCTCTTTTATTTTCTCATATCACTTACTCACAAATCACAATACCATGCCTGACGACGATGACGATACCAAGACCCAACCCACCCCTTCGACTCGTTTTCTAGACTCGGACGACGACGACGACGATGAACGGTTGGGCGGAAATGGGAGGGAAGAAAACGATGACGACGCTTTTCTCGCGAGGTATGATTCCGACGGCTACGGCGATGAGGCCGATCGCGCTCGCTTGATGCAAATGAACGAATTAGATCGCGAAGAAGAGTTGGCGAAGAGGAGCGCAAAGCTGAAAATTTTGAAAGATCGCAGGCGGATTTTAGAGAAAGCGAAGGAAAGAGAGGAGAAGGAAAGGAAGAGAGGGATACAGCAACAAGGGAGGGAAAGGTTGAGACAAGGCGAGGACGAGAAATCGAAGAAAGCTTTGGAAGAAATTGGAAAGAAAGTGAAAAAGAAAATGGACAAAGCTGGGTCGTCTTCCGACGACGACGATTTGTCCTCTTCTTCGGGTTTATCCTACGATGACGAAGATAAGTTAGATTCAGAAGATGAAGAAGAAATGTTGGAAAGGAAAAAGAGAGGACGAACTTCAACGACGATGAAAGGGCGAAGAACAAAACAGAAGAAACCTTCCTCGAGAAGAAGAAGAGGCGCCTATTCAGACAACGAATCGAGCAGCAGCGATGAATTTGGATACGGCGATGAGATGGATACTTTCGAAGAAGCCACCGCAAAAGATGTGAGAGCGATCACGCTTCCAAGATCTAAGCTAGAGAAGTGGATCTCTGAGCCCTTTTATGAGAGTGCGGTGGAGGGTGCGTTTGTTCGAGTCAACATTGGCTTGGATAAAAACAAAGAAAGTCGTTATAGATTGTGTCAAATCGCCGGAATCGCGGACGGTTTATATCAAGGAACGACGCAAACGTACAACTTGAAAGCGTATGAATATAACGATGGCTCGAATACAAAAAAATCCACAAAAAAGTGGTTAATTTTACGTTGGGGTACTCACGAGAAGACGTTCCGAATTTCAGAAACATCAAATCGCATAGAGGATGCTTTTGCTAGGGGTAACGATGAGAGCAACGCAAGTGCAGGTGTGGGTAGTCTCATTCTTGATCATGACGATGAACGGTTCAAAGGTTCAGAGTTCGGAAAATGGTACGAGCACGTTAAGAAAACGGCGAAAAAATATCTTCCCTCAGTGGACGACTGCGATATCATCTCAAAGAAATTAACCAGCGCGGACGAATATCGATACACCGCCGAGGATGTCCAGAAAATGCTCGAGCTGAACAAGCAAAAACGAGGTGGAATCTCGACGAACTTTATCTTTGAAAAAGAGCAGATGAAGATACAATTGGCAAAAGCCCGCGAGGAAGGAGACGTCGAACAACAAGAAAAGTTGGAACTAGCCATCGAAGAATTGAAGGTGAAAATCGAAGATAAAATAAACAAACGAGGCGGTAATCAAAAGGTTATGGCGGATATTAACAAGAAAAATGAGTTTTCAAACGCAATTAAATTGTCTCAAGCGGCGGTAAAACACATCAAGAAAGTGAAGGAGGGTAAAGATATATCCGAAGATGATCCATTTTCGAGACGTCCGACGCGAGTGACGACGTATTGGTCCATGAAAACAGACGGCGAGAACAACGCAAAAGCTGTAGCAGAGAAAGCTGCGAGAGCCGCCGCAGTGAATGCAGCAGCGGCTACGGCAGGAAAAGAACACGGAAAAGAAGAGGAGGATGAAGAAGATGCGTTTGTTAACTACAAAACGATGAAGGAGAAACTTCGTGAGTCTTTGTATCACATTTCAAAATTGCACCAACTTGCGCAAAGTAAACTCCTCGACAATAATAGCAGTGAGATGAAACCATCTTTAACACACGCTAAAAGAGCAACGGAGCGCGATCCAGTTCTCGTCAGGCAGAGATTCGCTGCGGGAAGAATTACTTCAGCCTCCTCGAGCGGAGGATCAAAAAAAGCACCGGCTGGAAACTCGTTATCTGTGAAGGAATACCTCGCGAGACAAGAGGCAAAAGGTGAAGCGTAACAGTAGCAGGTACATTCAAACACTTAGACTTTTTAGTACTGTTTTCATGAAAATATCTTTTTTTATCTCTATGCATGTTACACGCTATGATAATGAATGCTGCTATGTATGGTACTGTAGTATGTGTGCTTCCACGAACACGCAACGCACACACACGTTTACTGCCCTTTTTCTTACGAGCGAATTTCGTGGGGCGATATCAGCGTCACCGCGTCACCTCTCACGAACAAATACGGGACGTTTCTCTTGTTGCTCTTGATAATCTCTTCGTACGTCTCCTCGTCCACCTCCCGAATCGTCGTGATTTCTTCAACTTCTCCCAACAACATGTTCAAGTGTTGATCGTACGAGTGCAATTTTCCTCTCAATTCTCGATCGTTTCTTAGTTTCACGTACACTCTTTCGTCTAAGGATAATCGAACTAAGTCTAAAGGTTCCTTCACCGTCGATTCGTCTATGTTCGTTTGCTGATAGGCTAATGCATTCGCTTGGTCTTCGTTGCTGTTATTATTATCATTAGCTCCACCGGAGGACGGCATTTTTTCTTCGCGGCGGCACTTTTCCACGCACGCACGCAGACGCACAGAGAAAAAGTAACGAGTCTTGGATGCTCGAGTGTAAATTTTTTTTACGCGTATGCGTGTGCGGAAGGGGTTCTGTGGCGTTCTCTTCAAATTTCTCTAACAATAATTTAATAATACCACCACGGTACTACTGGTAATAATAATAATAATAATAATAATAATATTACATCGAAGTTTGCACGACGCGCGAGGAACTCCTCTCTTTGCTCCTCTCGTCGTCGGCGCTCGGCAAAGAAAAAAGTTTCTCGCTTATGAAATTCTTTGAAAACCACTCTCTCGAGGTGAGGTCGTTGATATCAGACATGATTCGACATTTACCACCTCGTTCGGGAGTGTGACGCATACGATTTTCATCTTCATCTTGACCAACCTGCAATTCCCACCTCATCGAAGAGGACGAGAAGTTTTCCTTGGACAAGGCCTGAGGAAAGTATGGAGATAATCGAACGGCGTCTCCAATAAACAATAGCGTCGGCGACTGTAGCTGCGCATCAACGACAGCTTCATCGATATACTCTAACGTGGAGAATACGCGACGTTCCTTCAAAGTCGTTCCATTTTCGACGGCTAGACACGGCGTCCGTTTGTCTAGTGCACCCTCTTGTAATAGCTTCTTCTTCGTCTTTGGTAACGTACCTAAACCCATATAAATAATAAGCGTCGTGTCTGAATCTGCCGCCGTGACGGCAAAATCAACAGCGCCTTCTTCTTCTTTTTCTTCTTCTTTTTTCAAATCTGCCGGTGACTCCGACGACAACGCCACGTTCTCCCCCGCATCCATTTTTTTCTTCTCTTTCTTCATGAGATGACCAGTTAATAGTCTCGCCGAAGTTGCCACGCCTCTGTGCGTCAACGGTACGCCGGCACTCGATCCTACTCCACTCGCCGCTGTAATTCCTGGAATAACTTTAACGTCAAATCCTTTCTCTCTCAAGAATTCGCACTCTTCTCCGCCTCTACCAAACACCAAAGGATCTCCACCCTTCAATCTCACGACCGTCGCTCCAGCGTTGGCAAATTCCAATATCAAGTCGTGAATCTCGTCTTGAGTTCGGGTGTGAAAACCTGACCTTTTACCGACGAAAAGCATCAAACCTTTTCCTTCGCTGCTATTGTTTTTGTTGTCGTAGCTGTCGTTAATACTATCACTATTTGTGGTAGCACTAGCTGCGTACTCTAAAATCTCCGGAGAAACGAGTCTATCGTACAGAATAACATCCGCGGTGACTATCAAGTGGTACGCTTTCAGCGTGAGTAACCCGGGGTCTCCTGGACCACACCCGACTAAATACACTTTCGTTTCTTTACTCTTACGCGTTTCCTCTCGATCAATACCGTTGCTATTCATATTCTTGCTCTCTCTGCGACGGATTTTCTCTAGCATGATATCCACCAACGCATCGTTTCTTGCCATGACTTCGTCGTAAAAATCCATAGACGACGACGACGACGACGACGAAGAAGAAGAAGAAGAAGAAGAAGATTCACCACCACCGGCTGAAGAAGCTCCTACTGAGCGCAATCGCGTTGTTGTCGCTGTTGTTGTTCTTGTCGTTCTTCTTCTTATTCTCAGCGCCTGTTGTTGAGAATTCTTACTCACCAAACGATGATGATGACGGTACATGTGGTGGTTGTGCGCCTGCTCGACCTTCTCCTCTTCCTCTTCCTCCGAGTTGTTGCGACGGCTAAAAATCGTCGCGTGCCGGAAAGACCGCGAAACCGGCCGTCGTCGTCCAAAACATTGTCGCGCAAAAGAAGAAGAAGAAGAATTACTCGAGAAGACGCGGAGAAACGACGACGACGAGGACGGCGATGGTGTCGTCGTCATGATCTTCCTCTTTGAACGCCAAAAGCGCGCTTTTTCTTTTTTGAATGTCGTGTCGCGTCCGTCTTTTGGTCGCGCAAAAAAATTCTTTCTTTTCTCCTTATCTTTTATTACACACTAACACAATATACAAAAAATCAAACCTCTCTTTCCAGTCGATGAATCAATATCAATCAATCAATCAATCAATCGTCGTCCTCGTGTATGGAGACGGTCGGGACTAACCCGGCGTTACCGCTCGAGAAGACCGAGCAGAAAGCGCGCTCGGTGAGACCGGGCAACACCGGCGACGACGCGCCGGCGTCCATGCTATCGCTATTACTGTTATTCTTCTTTTTGTTGTTACTATCGCTAATACTACTGGTGTTTTTGTCGATGTCTAAGATTTCATTCATCGCTTTCTGTACCAGCGCGTCGATTTTTTCCTCGCTCAGAGTCGATCCGACCAACTGTCTCAGAATGATTTCCAAGTCGTTTCTGGATACGATCCCGTCGGCGTCGACGTCGTATACGCGAAACATGAATAAGATTTTAGCCTTCTCGTCGGCATTCTTTGAGAGCAGAGAGAGTAAGCGACAAAACTCTTTAAAGTTCACGTTCACGAACAGCTGGACTATTCTCGGCGCTAAAGGGTTAATCGCCAACTCTGGAATGTTCAACAGCTCGTCCTCGCTGATGTATCCTTTGTGCTTTTTATCGAGTTGTTGGAATCTTTTGTATAACGTTTGAATCTCGGCGGACGTGAAGACGTTGGAACAATACGAAGAAATCTCTGCGCGCGCGCACGTTTGTGTGTGTGTGTGTGTGTGTGTGTGTGTGTGTAAGAGAGAGAGAGAAAATGTTAGTTC
>Ga0255761_10000354_pt1 | contig 42672 bp, 31 predicted proteins | sample 071ome_29_FD_179961 | JGI IMG/M metagenome (GOLD analysis project Ga0255761, IMG submission 179961) | Coastal salt marsh microbial communities from the Groves Creek Marsh, Skidaway Island, Georgia - 071407BT metaG (version 2) | ecosystem: Environmental > Aquatic > Marine > Intertidal zone >... | reverse complement strand
TGAGAAGGCTGCTGCTGAGAAGGCTGCCGCCGAGAAAGCCGCTGCTGAGAAAGCCGCTGCTGAGAAAGCTGCAGCTGAGAAGGCTGCCGCTGAGAAAGCCGCTGCTGAGAAGGCTGCCGCCGAGAAAGCCGCTGCTGAGAAGGCTGCCGCTGAGAAAGCCGCTGCTGAGAAGGCTGCCGCTGAGAAAGCCGCTGCTGAGAAGGCTGCCGCTGAGAAAGCCGCTGCTGAGAAGGCTGCCGCCGAAAATAACGAAGAGCATATTAAATTTGAGCCTGTAGCTTAATTTTTTGCTGAATATTTTTACTTAAAAAATTCCATAATATTTTCAACATAAATTTTCCATATGAGTTCAAATGTAATAAGGTTATATCTTGTAAAGTATCTCCATAGGTTTTACTAGATATTAGTTTTGCCAATTCAATCGCAAGCTTCATTTGTGTAAAATGTTTCCAACCAAATCCCTTACTATCGAATATCCAACTCCATTTTTGACCTTTGAATAAATCCAACGTATCTTTATAATGCTTTATAATACCAACTGAATCATTATATTTTATTGCTTTTGCGGGACACGTGTAAAATACGTGTATTCCATCATTTTCACTTATTTTTGAAAAAGAATGGCTATTTGGGTATTCGTCACATATTTTACAAACATAACTCATTCTATTTGTAAAATATACATATAATAACTGTGTATATCAAACGATTCTATATTATTAACTCAATAAATACACTTAAAGGTGTAATAGTTCTTATAATATATATGGATAACAATAAAAATTTACTAATCACCACCACATATAAAAATAATTTTACATTATTAGAATTGTTTTATAAATTTTATAAACATGTATGGAACCCTAGCAATTTTTTATTTATAGTGGGTAATACAGATGAGGATAAAAGTAAAAATATAAATATAATAAATCATAGTTTACATATTGACTTACAAGTTTTATATAATATTAATTTGGGCGAATTTCCTACTGTAAACGACGGAATACTTTATAATGATAAAAATATTTATGTATATATTTATGATACACAGTTAAACTATCCAACTAATTTTGCATGGGATAGAACAAGAGATTTTTTATTGGAAGGACTACATAAAGGGTTGGAAAATATAGGACATCCAATTTTTAAACATAATTATTATATAAATGTAGATAATGACGATTTATTATATACAAACAACGCTGAATATACTCTACAAAACAATTTGAATAAATTTCATACATTAGAGTACATACCAAAAGATACATTTACTATCGATAATCAAATGAAATTCATATCTTGTTCTTATTATTACCAACATAAATCCAGAAACGACACAATAATAGATAAACAACATACATTATGTAGATGGATTCTATATAATGAATCAGATGGTAACTGTCATCATAAATGTGAAGAAATATTTGGTAAAGAACACTATAAAAATTGTGAAGAATTTGATATAAATGATATTAAACAATGTTGTTTTGCGTTTGGATGTCCTTCACTAGAAGCATTGATAAATGAAAAACATTGGCAACAAACGATGATAAGTGATGGTAAAATGAGTATGAGTTCTGATGTAACACAAGATAAAATAAAAGAAGATTTCTATAAATATTATTGTTATGATTGTTTAACTGACGATGAAAAACAAAATATACCCATTTTAACAACTGACTTTTTTGTGAATATTATGAATACATAATTACACACATTTGATAAGTACATTAGGTATTTATCAAACTAAAAAATTATTTTGATCTTTTTGTATAAACGTATTAAAATTCTGTTTTCTTGGTGTATTTAATATGGATATTGCATATAAAATTGATAAATATACATTATCTATAATTTTATTAAAATGGAGAAAATTAATCAATTAATAGTGGACTTTTCTAAAAAATATCCTTGTTTAAAATGTGTTGACATAGAAACTTGTTCTTATAACAACTTATATATTGCAAGGTGTGTAGGAGACATAACGGGTGATTATAAACTAATAAAAAAGGGAAGAATTATAAATATATTACCTAAAAAAATAATTTTATCGGATGTTGCTTTGAAAAAAAAAGACGAAGATCTTTTATTTATATTTATTCATGAATGTACGCATGCGATTACTCCTCGTGTAGAAAGAAAGGTAAAAAATGAATATGTAAGAATAGACCATTCCAGACTTTTCTACGAAAACTTTCTAGAATTATTGAATTTGGCATATAAGTTAAAATATATAAATTATACCTTTTCAAATATCAAAGAACTAATGATAAGGGATAATAGAAATGAAAATATAAAAAATGATTATAAAATATATTCCAAAAAAAATGATTAAAATATATTGTAACTTATAAAATAAAAGTTTTTTATTGTGTTGAAATAATTGACAACGTAAAAAAGCATAAAATTGATATATTTTGTAGCAGTTAGTGGAATTAAACTAAAACAAATAATTAATAAAGTTATAACAAAATGATTGAAATAGAAGAATTTAAATCATATTACAACGAATATTGCAGACTAAAAAATTTAAAAAATAAAATATATGAATTTGAAAATATTGACAAAGAAATAGAACTACGAAAAAAATGCGAAGAATCATTTAAAAAAATAGAAATTGAAAAACAAACAGAAGAAATTTGTTTAATTGCTGTTAAATTGAATGGAATGTTATTAGAATTTGTAAATCATCAAACAGAGGATATTTGCTTAGAAGCATTAAAAACTCCACCATATAATGGAGCAATTGAAAGTTATAGTGTAGAAATTATGAGTCCATTTAAATTTGTAAAAGATAAAACACCAAAAATGTGCTTAGCTGCTGCGACTCATTATGGAGGAGAGGATGCGTTTACAAATATAAAAGAACAAACCCTAGAAATATGTTTAGAAGCAGTTAAATATAATGGTAGGACATTACAATATATAAAAGAACAAACCTTAGAAATATGTTTAGAGGCTGTTAAAAATGATAGTTCTGCATTTCAGTATGTAAAAGATCAAACGCCGGAAATATGCTTAGAAGCAGTTCGAAATAATGGTTACAATCTTGAGTTAGTTAAAGAACAAACACCAAAATTATGTTTAGAAGCTGTTAAAAATACAGTAGGGGCTCTGCAGTTTGTAAAAGAACAAACATATGAATTATGTCTATTTGCTGTAAAACAAAATGTATTAGCCATAGGTTTTGTGAAAGAGCAAACACCAGAATTATGCTTGTACGCTGTGGAAGAAAATGGTGATGTCATAAGAGAGGTTAGAGAGCAAACACATAAATTATGTTTGGTTGCTGTCAGACAAAATGGGAAGGCATTATTAGGTGTAAAAGAACAAACAGAAGAGATCTGTTTAGAAGCTGTCAAACAAAATGGATTAGCTTTAAATTTTGTGAAAAAGCAAACTAAAAAAATATGCTGGGCAGCAATAGAAAATACACCAGAAGCTATAAAATATGTAAAAAAACAAACAGAAAAAATGTGTTTAGAATCTGTCAAACGAAATGGGTATAATTTACTACATGTAAGAAAACAAACAGAAGAAATATGCTTGACCGCAATAGAAAATACAGCAGTAGCTCTAAAATATGTAAATAATCAAACAGAAAAAATATGTTTAGCTGCTGTAAGAAAAAGTGGAATGGTTTTACCTTTTGTCAAAAATAAAACAGACGAAATAATTACAGAAGCAAAAAATAGTCAGGGTAATGCTTTAGATGAGATAGCTTTACAAGATATGGAGGGCGATTATTAAATTTAATTTATATTATTAAAAAGAGTGTATATACGGTCTTTTTTATTTGCAACCAAATTAAGTATAAACTTAAAATATTTAAAGCTAATTTGTAATAATAATGTAGTTTAAATATGAGTGATTATATTTGGTGGTTTGTAGATCATATCTATAATAATCGTTTGACACCGTCTGAGGGTGCAAGTGCGTGTGCTTCTGGTGCAACAGTAGGAGGAGCAGGAGGAGCAAATTTTTTAGGAGCAGGAGCGGGGTGTGCTGCTGGTATTATTAGTGATGCTATTACAAGGTTAATTATGGGTAATAGTTATTCTCAACCTAATTATGATTATATGTATCCTATGCCTATCGGTTACGAACTTATACCACCTGAAAACAATGAAAATTCTTCTTGTCCGGTTAATGAAGGTTCTGATTCTTGTCCTATTTCAGATCCAGCGTTCGATTCTACATACGGACCTCCTACCTGTCCTGGTTCTGATTCTTGTCCTATTTCAGATCCAGCGTTCGAATCTACATTCGGGCCTCCCACAGGTCAGGGTTCTGATGCATTTCCCACAGTTTCTGGTAATGATGTTGTTAATACATTTTAGAAATAAAAAAACTATATAAAGATTTAGGTATTATTTAAAATGATAATGGAAGCGAACCAAATGGAAGCGAACCAAATAGAAGCGAACCAAATGGAAGCGAACCAAATGGAAGCGAATCAAAATATAATAATAAATAGGTATAGTATAGTTAGAGAAACTGCTATATATGTAGGTGTAACAGTAAAAAATACTTTAATTGTTCTAGGAACACATATGTTTAACGAAACAGTTCGTATTGGAAGTACGATGATTGTATCATATACTGTTAGTAATACTATTGATTGGGGTATGCAACAACTACCTAAAATTGTAGATAAATTAAAAGAAAATGGAATTGTAGATAAATTAAAAGAATATGGATTTGTAGATAAATTAAAAGAATATGGAATTTTTAAAATATTATGAAATTTTTAAAAATAGCCAAGTATATTGGCATAACAATAGTATTTATTGTATAAATGTATATAATAAATAATATAGAAATAAAAACAAATAATAAAAGAAGAATAATGGATTTATTAGAGGATTATTTTACGAAGGAAGAAGCAGAAATTCTACCAGATTGTGAAATAATTAAAAAAATTAATAATGAAACAACACCTTTTATAGAGAGTGATGAGAATGGTGAATATGATTTGTCAAGAAAACATTTGTCGATACGTAGTGGACATCGTGCCCCATGGTCGAATAATAGTATTGAATGGGATGAAAAAGAATTTTTTTCTAATTTTGTTTCCTTAGATAAAAACGATTTAACACCATCAAACCTAAAAAAATTAGAAGGAACTTTCATATTATTGGAATGGAATGGTTGGTTTGATGGTTTTTATGTTCATTGTTCGCATATCTCTTTCATGAGAGTCTATAAAGATAAAGATAAAAGATGCGACTGGGATGATGACGGAATATACGTTTGTAACGCAAAATATAAGCACTTATATGATGTACCTGCGATGTTTTACAAACAAAGTAACGATTTATATCAGTATTTAACAACAAGTAAATTAACTGAATTACAAAATTATAGTAGTCATGATGGGAATATAACCTGGTCTTATCAATGGAAAATATGGATTCCTTCAGATTCTTATAAGAAGCTTTTTGTGTAATGTTTTTTACCTCCATTTTGATTGTCATTGGAAACATAAACATCATCTCGTTCAGGTGTAGAAAGGTCAATGGAAAGATCATCTCGTTCAGTCGTAGAAAGGTCAATGGAAAGATCTGCTTGTTCTGGCATAGATGAATTCGGTTGGTTTGACGGTTTATCCCAAGGATTAGGTTGAGGATGAAACTTATTTCTATAAGCTTTAAACATTTTTTTGCTTATAGTTCTCGGTATGATACGCGGGAATCCACCTTTTTTTGTTTGTTTATGTAATTTTTTACATTTAAAATTAGCATCTCTCGCATATCCTGATTTGCACTTATTTACACAACGATTTGTTTTTGGGTTTAATTCTTTATTTTCAGCGCATTCCTTTTTCTTTTGTGTTTTGTTATTCAGTGATTTATACACAATTTCAACTGGGTCGCTTTCTTTACTTACTATATTTACTATTTCTTTTTTCTTTTTTTGGGTTTTGTTTTTCTTACATTTAAATTCCGCATCTCTTGAGTACCCTTCTTTGCATTTATTAATACAACGTTTCGTTTTTGGATTACGTTCTTTTCCTGTCGGGCATAAAACTATTAATTCTTCTATGAACTCTTTCTCATTCTTGGGTAATTGTTCCATTTTCTTTTCTAGTTCTTGTTTTTCGGTTCCTTCTACCAAAAAGTGATTTTCAAATCTCATATTATATTTATCTAATAATCCATTACTTTTTAAAATAAATTCGTATTTATTTACAACTTCACTTGGAGATGGACGTTCAAATACATTAAAAGTCATCATACTTAAAAATAACAATCTTAAATCGTTATATAATTTTCTATCAATTAAGTCTTTTGTTGTTTTCAATATTGAAAATAAACTAAAACCGATTGAGTAATTATCAAAAGTTTCAAAAGATTTATTTATAAATCTTTTATAATCCTCATCACTATTTTTTAAATTCTCATATGTGTTATAAAAATCTCTTACGATTCTTATAGAAAAATCCATTTCATTTTCGTTTTTATCCATTAAATCATTTTTAATTATTTCAAATGGTTCATTATAATCTTGAAATGTATTTTGTATATAAGTATTTCTATCTCGTCCTTCTCTTGCGGTTAGTCTTTTATATTCAATCTTATTATAAAATAATATATCAGGAGGAAAAGACCAATGTGCGCCAAAAGGATAATAAGAGTTATTTGCACCTTTAAGCATTTCTTTTATAGTTGTCATTAATCCAAAATCGATAAAATTTACACGTCCTGTTTTTTCATTATATACTATGTTTTGTTGTTTTAAATCATGATGAACTATACCATTATCCATTAACACTTTGGAACCATATATTAAACGAGACATATCTAACCAAAAATTTTCTAATCTACGTCTATTGGTGCTATTCACCTTTAATTTTTTGAGTTTATTTTCTATTTGAGATAAATTATCACCACCATTTTTCAATAACAACAATTTATACTGTGTGTTTATCCACGCACTACTAAAACGTTTGCATTCATCAACTGCTATTTTATTTTCTTTGTTAGTATCTGGAAAACAAGAATCGGGTTTACCTAAATGAAAATCTTCATTTTTATCTGCTTTTTGAATTAATTTAAATTCTTTTAATTCATCATTTGCGTTCTTCTTTGTTAATATTTTTGAAACTTTGGTTGGGTCTGGATTGTATGGTTTATTTTTACATTTCAAAGGAGGGTTATGAACGCATCCATAAGACCCTTCACCTACCTTTTTGGGATTTGACATTTGATATATATATATATAATTATATTTATCAAATAATTGTTTACACTTTACCTTGTAATTCATCTAACTTTAATTCAAGATCTAATATTTCATTATCACTTAAAATACCTTTCTTTTTACCATCCTTTATTTTCTTTTGAATATTTTTTATTTCTTTTTTCTTATCTTTTTCACTTAATTCTACTTTCTTTTCAACCTTAATTTCGTTACCTAACGCATCAAATACAGTTTTATTCGCTTCTTGGAATATATCATCTTTTTTATTTTCTTCTTCTTTTGATATAGATTCACCTTCTCTACGAAGTCGTCCTTTTTCCATAATCCATTTTTCTTGTGTAACCGCATTAGTAAATTCTTTGTTATGTGAAATAATAACAACACCTCCCTTAAATTCGTGAATAGCGTTTGTCAACGCTCCTAAACCATCTCTATCTAGATAGTTAGTAGGCTCATCTAATATAATCAAATGTGGATTTTGCCATAAAGAAGCTGCCAATACAACCTTTACTTTCTGACCCCCAGATAATGATTTAATTAGCGTATGATTAGCTTGCTCTGGGTCAATTCCAAAGTTAGCAAAATGCTTTTCAATATCCTTTGTAGTAAGTGTTTTTGATACAAGACCTTCTTTTACAGCTTCTTTTTCATCATGACGTTGGACTAATTTTGTTGCGCCCATTTTAATAAGAATATCACGTTTAACCCACATAGTATTTTCTTCTGACATTCCTTTCCATTTTACTTCATATTCTTTCATTTTAATTGATTTATTTTCACGCCTCTCCAATATAGTATCAACAGTTACTGCTCTTTCTTCTTCCTTAGGAGTGCTACAAGCTCGTAATTCCAGCAAATCACCGCCAGCATAAATAAAATACTTCATAATTTTCTCATCTTCGTCCGCATCCTTGTTAATCATATCTACACCTTCTTTATCTTCATTACCCGCAAAACGCCACATAATATATTGAGTAGGGGTTTTATGTAAGTGTTTTTCCAAGTGATGAAAAGCGTGTTGTGCAATATATGCTACACGTAATCCTGGATGTTTTGTAACTTTACCTTGTGTAGTTTTTAATTCGCCTATCAAAATTTTAATAGCAGTTGATTTACCAGCGCCATTTGCACCGATAACTCCCACTCTTGATACGCGAGAACATTCAATATTAATATCATAAATTGTAGGTGTATCTCTGGTAGGATATTGAAATGTAACATTTTCCATTTTCAATAAGGTCTTTGATAAACTTTTTACACCTTCTAATGGAGTTGGTTCAGGAAAAACGAATTTAACTACATCATTTTTTAGTTCAAAATAACCTTTCTTTTCAGGAAATGCTTCTACAAACTCTTGTAACACTTTTCCTTGACTACCAGAAAACATCTTTAATTTACGATTTTGGAAATCAATAATATGAGTACACATTTCATTTAAGAAAGATGAATCGTGTGAAGTTGTTATAATTGAACCTCCACCAGTCATAAAATTCTTTAACCAGTTTTTAATCCAAGCAATATTAGTAACATCCAAATGTCCGGTTGGCTCATCCAACATAAGAATATCAGCATTCATCAATGTAGCCGCACACAATTGCATTTTCATTTTCCAACCACCAGAATATGTTGTTACACCCATTTCCATATCAGCAGCACGGTCCTTACCTATATTCTTTTTTCCATTACCAAAACCGATTTCTTCCATAACTACCTCGACTTGTTCTCTAGTTACATGTGGTTCCATCTTATATATTACATTACAACAATGAACTACCCAATCTACACCACATAGATCTATATTTAAAATAGGAAATCCTTTATCATCTTCACCTACCTCCATTTCCGGGATTTCGTGTTCTACAAAAATTGTTTTCAATTCATCTTTCTTTGGAAATCCTTCAACTTGTTCGTTAGCAATCGCACGCATAAGTGTTGTTTTACCACAATTGTTTGGACCTAAAAGACCGTAAAAACGGTTTTGCTTTAAATGTAGATTTGTATTATTCAATAAGGTTAACGCACCATAAGCTAATGAAAAACTACCTTTATATAAATCTTTTCCTTCTTCTGTATCTTCATATACATCTTCCTTTACTATAAAGAATTCCATAGAACTTTTCAATATGTTTTCAACAATATCTTCCAATACCTGATTATCTACGTTCATATACTTGGTAAATGTTTGTAGCCATTCATCACGCTCAAAACTATTACTATTACACATATTTGTAATTAGAAGTGCCAAATAATCTAAATTCATATCGTTCATTGCTATATTGTTTTCACTTATATGTTTTGTAATAGCTTCTACAAAATCCTGCTTTTCTTTCATAAATTTGGTTGTTTCATCTACCGAACAACAAGACTTAAGTGTATTTAATGATTTATTACTCATCTTCCTTGCTTCTGGGTCACTAATTGTTTCAGTGCAATATTCCATCTTTGTTTTTAATGTGCTATAAAATGGAAGAATTTCTTTAGGATGCTCGATTAATTTACACATATTATCAACAATTACACAAGATAAACGTTTTGTAGCCGTTTTTTTATCTATCAAACCACGTTGAAGTATAGGCGTAATTAATGACAATGCTGGTGCTTCTACATTTTGGACGAATACACAACTTGCTAATGATTCCACGCAATCATATATACTGGTTGGGTCTTTTAAACCTTTCAATACTACTGGTGTAAAACTATCCAAATCGTTATTACCACTGCATTTTAATAATACTTCCAATATATTAGAAGCTTCTGTTTTTACAGATTGATTCACATCATTTACGTCTGATGAAACAATGGGAATTAATTCAGGCATAGATATTTTTATTTGTTTTTGATTTTTAGTGATTAGAGTTTTCAAAGCAACATATGCGTATTGTTTTTCAAATCTAACAGGATTTTTAATGTAACTACATAAAATATCACAAACGTAAGGAGTAGACCACGGATGAATAGTATTAATAATATCATTCATCATTCTTTCCGAATGACTGAAATAAGGTCGTTTATTCTTCAACTTGTAGATTTCAAAAATCTGTTGTATTAGGTTAATCAAATGTAAATCATGAATAGAACTCCATTCTATAGTATTATCATCTTGATATAGATTTTTTATATTATCGCAAAAAGCATCAATATCTTCTACTTTATTTGTTACGGAAATATTCTGGAAGAAATCCATAACACTACTTTTATTAATAGTTTTTTTCTATATTATTTATGCTATAAAATTGATTGTTTAGTAATGCATTAATATCAAACTATATTAATAATGAAACCAACTATTATCCCCGGCTATAAAGGCGTAATGCCATTGGATTTAAGTGGTGTTGACCCAAAATACCACGAAAATATGATTAAACAACACCAAGAAGACATAAAAGAATATCAGGAATATCAAAAAGATTTACCCAAGAAGTTAAAATATGAAAATACAACCGAGAAAGCTATGAATTTATTAAAAAAGGATAGAGAATGGATAGCAAGGATTGCCAATAAAAACCGTTTGGAAGAAATAGAAAAAGACAAAAAATACTTCGAAGGAAAAATACGATATTTACAATATCAACAATTTAAATAATTTTACGCGGAAGAAGTAAAAATAAAAGTCCGGCGAGGTTTTGAAAATTGGACATTTTTAAAATGTCCAAAATCGATTTTGTCAAAATAGTTTTGTAAAAACACTTTTCAAAAATGGAGGTTCATAGCATATTGCAGGTATTTTCATTTTTTATTGAAAAATATGACTGCATACAATTTTAAGTATTTTACGCTGAAAATGATTTAGAGAACTTTTTGTGTTCTATATTATATAGAATATTTAGAACATAAATGGTTCCAAAAAGTTCAATAAAATATGAATGTAAATTATGTGATTATAATACAGTCAGACAAAGTCAATATGATAGACATTTAAATACTGCAAAACATCAAAATAGAACGATTCGAACAGAAAAGGTTCTAAAAGGTTCCAACTTATTTGAATGTGATTGTGGTAAGGTATATAAAGCACGTAATAGTTTATGGTATCATAAACAGAAATGTAATTACAAGAATGAAGATGTAGTAGAATTAAACAATACGGTGAATACTGAAACTATAGATTCAGGATTAATAGTAGAATTATTAAAACAAAATAAGGAACTACACGAAATGGTTATAGATTTAGCAAAGAATTCTGGTAATACTACTAACAATACTACAAATAATAACAACACAAATATAACTAATAATCGGTTTAACTTAAATGTATTTTTAAATGAGACTTGTAAGGATGCTATTAACCTGAATGATTTTATTCAATCTATCGAATTGAATGTAAATGATTTTATTAACACAGGAGAACTAGGATTTGTAAAAGGAATATCAAATATAATGGTGGAACGCATACGAGATATGGAACCACATACAAGACCAATTCATTGTACTGATTTAAAACGAGAGGTTGTTTACGTAAAAGATTCAGATAAATGGGCGAAAGAAGATGAAAACAAGACTCATTTAAGAAAGGCAGTCCGTATAGTAGCAAATAAAAACAAGGAACAAGTCCATCCTTGGAGGGCTTTAAATCCAAATTCGGATATATTGGATACACCTGAATGTGATAAGTTTTTTGAATATACAAAAGCATCATTGGGTGGATATGGAAAAGAAGAAGATATGAAATTTGAGAACAAAATCATCAATAATATTCTGAAAGAAACAGTTATTGATAAAAATGATAGAATAAGTAATTAGTTTGAATACCCTATAAATAGTATTTTTGTAAATATATTATCAAAAATGTTATTTGCTTTATTATTGAATTTATGTATGCTAGTAAATACTTTAGATATGATTCATCTAAATACTAGCAATTTAATAACTGTGAAAGGACCAATTACTGATGATTTAGCCACACAGTTTGTGTATGAAATCAACCAAAAACAGGAAAAAAACGATATATATGTATTTATCGATACGAATGGTGGTTCTGTTGATGCTGGTAATCAAATAGTTGAAGAAATAGAGAAATATGAGTTAAATTGTATAGCCGCACGGGCAATCAGTATGGGTTTCATTATTTTACAGTCTTGTAATAAACGATATATCACAAAATATGGTTTTTTGATGCAGCATCAGATGAGTTATGGTGTAACCGGTGAAAAAGAACATATAGATAGTTATGTAAAATTTGTAAATGGAATATCAGACACATTACAACAAATACAAGCTGATAAAATAGGTATACCAAGGGAAGAGTTCAAACAAAAAACGTTAAATGATTGGTGGTTATTTGGTGAAGATGCGGTTACCCAAAACTGTGTAGATGAAATAGTAAAAGTATCTTGTTCGTCTGAATTAACAAATCAAACATATACAGAGGATAGTGGTTCTTATACTTATACATACTCAAAATGCCCTTTGGTAAAGAACCATGTAAAAAAGAAGAAAAATAAGAACGTGAATATAGAAGATTTCTTCTACTTTGTATAAGAAAAAACTTATGGAAATTATATAAAGTTATTATTTTATAAATTGTAATGGAGAAATCTATAGACGTAAAGCATCTAGAACAATTGAAAAATGACATAGAATCATTAAATAAATTTCATCAAGTGGAAATATTAAAGATATTTTCAAAGAATTTATGTAAGCTGAATGAGAACAAAAATGGAATTTTCATAAACATGTCGTTTCTATCAAGTGAAGTAATCGAAGAATTAGACAAATACCTAGAATATATAAAAGAACAAACAGAAGCTATTCAGACAGTAGAATATCAAAAGGAGGAGTTTAAAAATATTCTCGACCAAGATGAAATTGAGAACACTATTGCCTATAGCTCAATAAATTAATTTTGAAAAAAGAATAAAGACAGCATATGTATTATATATAACTATGTCTAATTTTTGCAATAACCTATTTTTTTATGACAATCCACCAATTGAATTGTCACAAATTATTACAGACTTAAATCCATATATGTATACAAATAATACAAAAACGCCAGATAAGTCAAAATCTATAAATACAGTTCCTCCACCATCATTAAGTATAGTAGAAAAACCTAATCCAAAACCAATGATGGAATTAATAATACCCAATCAAAAAGATACATTATTCTGGTGTCTATACATTGTAGCGAATGGATATAACGATTTTCAACAAATTACAAGAAATCATCGTGTTCGACAATTAGAAGTTCAGAAATTAGTAATCGATCATATAACCAAGGATAAAAGTGTAATGAAAAATACAAATATGAAATTTACAAATGTGGCTATACAAGAACTAATGTCAGATTTGTTAGGTTTAACCAAAGGAATTAGTTATCAGGTAATGATGTCACTCTGTGTTTTTTACAATATAAATATCTATATGATTGACAATAACAAAAATGTATATTTGAAGTTTATTTCGAATACAGATGTAGAATTACCAATATACGCAATATATCGTAATGAAAACAATGTGTATAGTGTTGATATAGAAGAAATAACAAAGGATAAACAAGAAAGCATAGAAAAGATGATATGTTTAGACAGTTATTTGAGACCATTAAAGACGATTTCAAATTATAAAATAATTGAACTAACGGAATTTGCGAAACAATTGGGTTTACTAGAAGATGATAGAAAATACAAAAAACAGGAATTATACGAAATGATTTATAATAAAATTCGTTGGGATTAGATATACAAAATTGAAATAGATATAAAATAATATATGAATTTATATATATTATATTATGACCGAAAATCAAAACAGGGTAACTTCGAATATGGAAAATACTGAACCAAAAACGACACGGACATTGAAACAAAAGAAGGAAGATTTTGAACGTATTGTAGGTCAGTATTTAGAAAGCAATCCTATACTTCATTTGAATAATAAAGAAAGTGAATTGGAAATACGTTTCGGCACAAATCCAAGAATATCAAAACCTATCAATAAAATCAATTATGATAATGTAGTAAAAAGACTATATTCCTGTGGATTTAAACCTGAAAATACCCGTGGAAAGCAAATACTACGCATACAAAATGAATATATTGATAATCGTACCGGTCAGCTTAAAATGTCAAATATCCGTGCTGAAATAGTAGGAACAGACCTGATACAAGAATATTGTCGAACAAATAATATTCAAAAAGTGATTGATATGCCATCTACGCTATTCAATAAGATAAAATTTACACAAAAGAATTCAGCAATGGATAAAGACGGAAAGTTCATACGTAAATTAGATATGGAGGATTTTAATTTTCGAGTATCATATCAAACAGAACAGGATTTTAATATACAATCCGGAGTTGCAAAGAATATTGTATCAAAATGGACTGATTCTAAAAAGATTTTCCGTTCAATGAATCGTGTAAGATTTTATCACGATGAATATCCAATAGTTGCTGATATTAGTATTGTAAAAGGTTCAAAACGCATGAATAATATTCCAGTTCCTCAATATACTATACAAGAAGCGGAAGTATTTACAAATCAAGAAACTTATGAAATCGAGTTAGAAATTGATAATAAGTTAGTAGGAACCGGAACAAAATACGATAATGTATCTTCTTTAATGGTTGATTTACGTAAATGTATTCGTATAATATTAAGTGGATTACAAGAAAGTAAATATCCAATTTCTTATACGGAACAAAATCAGATATTAGAATCATATATGAGCTTAATTCGCGGTAAAGACTACCAAATGAAACGAGTTTATCCAAAGGATTTCATAGGTCCTGGTTCATTTACATTACAAATAGAAAATATTATTGAACCAAAAGAAGATAGCACTATTGTCAATGTGCGAAATCATTATAGTGTCACAGAAAAAGCAGATGGAGAACGTAAGTTATTGTATATTTCAAACAATGGAAAAATATATCTAATTGATACCAATATGAATGTAATTTTTACGGGTTCTAAGACAAATGAAAAAACCATATTTAATAGTTTACTAGACGGAGAACATATTCGTGAAGATAAACACAATAAATATTTAAATTTGTTTGCTGGGTTTGATATATATTTTGTAAATGGTAAGTCGGTAAGAGAATATCCATTTATACAATACTTAAATGAAGAAGAAATCCAAGAAACTATAGAAAATGATAAAAAAGTGGAAAATAAGTTTCGGTTAGAACTATTAAACCAACTCATTGAATTGATAAAACCAATATCCATATTAGAAACATCTAATAATGATGAAGTCCAACCAAAGGAAAATAAACGCTCATCTGATTTTATTGTAAAATGTAAAAGTTTCAACACAACAATGGATTATGGAAATATATTTGCAGCGTGTTCTAAGAAATTGTCAGATATAAATGATGGATTATTTGAATATAATACCGATGGTTTGATTTTTACACCTATGGATTTACCTATTGGTGGAGATAATAGAGGAGGACAAGCAGGACCATTATATAAATCTACTTGGGATAGGTCATTCAAATGGAAACCGGCAGAATTCAACACTATAGATTTCCTCGTTTCAATAAAAAAAGATAAAACTGGTCGTGATGAGGTTCATCATGTATTTAACGAAGGACGTAACTTGGAAGGTAACCAAGAAGTAACTCAATATAAAACGCTTATATTAAGATGTGGTTTTGATGAAAAAAAGCACGGTTATTTAAATCCTTGTCAAGATATTTTAAATGATAAATTGCCATCGGTAGATGATATTGACAATGAAGAAACTTATAAGCCAGTTCCCTTTCAACCAACAAACCCATATGATGAAAACGCTCATTTATGTAATATAATATTGAAAGGTAATGAAAATGAAATGTTTATGATGACAGAAGAAAATGAATATTTTGAAGACGATATGATAGTAGAATTTAAATATGTAATGGAAAATGAAGAAGGTTGGCGTTGGGTTCCATTGCGTGTAAGATATGATAAAACTGCCGAATTACGTGCGGGTTTGAAGAATTATGGTAACGCTTATCACGTAGCGAATAACAATTGGCATTCTATTCATCACCCAATTACAGAATATATGATTTCTACTGGTGAAAATTTGCCCGAATATGAACCGAGTGATGATGTATATTACAACCGTTCAAATGACGAAACAAATACAAAAGGACTTCGTGATTTTCATAATTTGGTTGTTAAAAAGAATTTGATAATGAGTGTTTCTGAGCGTGATGATACGTTAATTGATTATGCTGTAGGTAAAGCTGGAGATATGCCAAAATGGATACGTTCAAAGTTGAAATTTGTATTCGGTATAGATATTTCAAAGGATAACATTCATAATCAAATCGACGGTGCTTGTGCTAGATTTATAAGAGCAAATAAAAAATATTCAAAACTACCCAAAGTATTGTTTGTTACCGGGAATAGCAGCTTAAATGTTCGCAATGGTGATGCTGTAGATACTGATAAAGATAAACAAATAATAAAAGCAGTATTTGGAAATGGACCAAAGGATATATCATTATTAGGTAAGGGTGTATATAATCAATATGGAGTGGCTGAATCGGGATTTAATGTAAGCTCTTGTCAATTTGCTATTCACTATTTCTTTGAAAACAAAACAACTTTTCATAACTTTATTCGTAATATAGCAGAATGTACTAAGATTAATGGTTATTTCATAGGAACTTGCTATGATGGAAAATATGTATTTAATATGCTTTCCAATAAAAATAAAGAAGAAGGTATTACAATTACTAAAAACGATAGAAAAATATACGAAGTCACGAAGATGTACGACCAAACTGGATTTCCAGATGAAGAGATGAGTTTAGGGTATGCTATTAACGTATATCAAGAGAGTATTAATAAAGTGTTCAGGGAATATTTGGTTAATTTTGACTACTTTACACGTATAATGGACGATTATGGTTTTACATTAATTACCGATGAAGAGGCTACCGCAATGGGATTGCCTAGTGGTTCGGGTATGTTTTCAGAGTTATATAGTGCAATGGAACAAGAAATACAACAAAATCCTCAACGTAAAACAGATTATGGAAGTGCTTCTTATATGTCCCCTGAAGAAAAACAAATATCATTTATGAATCGTTATTTTGTATTTAAAAAGGTTCGTAGTTTAGATGTTAAAAAGATGTCGGATATTATTTTAAACAAAGAAAAAGACACCAGAACAATTGTAGATAATATAATGGAAGAAGAGGAAACAGAAGAGAAAAAAGAGAGTGAAAAAGAAGCAGACACCGAAAAGAAAACCGAAAAGAAAGCCGAAAAGAAAAAAACAACAAGAAAAACAAAAAAAAGTAAAATTATTTTGTAAAGCATAGATTGAAACTTAACTTTGAAATAAAGAAACAATATAGAAATATAGATATTATAATAATTAGCTTGAATTGTTATAATATATACATGTCATATTATCAATTACCACGTACAAATTTTTTAATTCAAAATCATATAGATTATATAGTATCTGAAAATAATCCAGATATATTTATTTCAAATTCATTAGCAACCTACTTGTATGAAATAAAAAAAAGAATAGATATGATAGAGCAAGAATGGGATATTCACAAAAAATATACAAATCCATATGAATACATACATACTCTTATTCCTAATAGGAAGAAATGTGTATCCAAATATATACCACTTTCAAGATCATATTTTAAAATGTTAGAAATTATTAATACATTTGATTTGAAATTTGATTCCAAACCGATTAAAACGTTTCATTTGGCAGAAGGTCCAGGTGGTTTTATAGAAGCAATCGCTAATAAACGTAATTGTAGCTATGATAGTTATATAGGTATGACAATATTGGATGATAAAAATGATCCAAATATACCCGCTTGGAAGAAAACTGATGCATTTCTTAAAAAAAACCCAAATGTGAAAATAGAAACCGGTAAAGATAAAACTGGAAACATTTTGACATTAGAAAATTTTGTATATTGTAAAGAAAAATACGGTTCTTCTATGGATTTTATAACAGGTGATGGTGGATTTGATTTTTCTGAGGATTTTAACAGTCAAGAAATACATATAGCAGATTTGTTAATGGCACAAGTATTTTATGCGTTAATCATGCAGAAAAAAGGAGGTAGCTTTGTTTTAAAAATATTTGATTGTTTTATGAACCACACCATAGATTTATTATATATATTGTCTTCTTTTTATGAAAGTGTCTATATTATAAAACCATATACAAGTAGGTATGCTAACTCTGAAAAATATGTAGTATGCAAGAATTTTATTTATGCAAATAGTAATAGTTATTATGAAATATTGTATGAGACTTTTAATAAAATGGTAGATAATAAGGGTGAAAAAAAGGTCCTACGTTTTTTTAACATCCCATTAAATTATAATTTTGTAATAAAAATGGAAGAATATAATGCTGTTTTCGGGCAACAACAAATCGAAAATATACATTATACAATTTCATTAATAGAAAATAAATTTAAGCAGGAAAAAATAGATAAATTGTTAAAAATAAACGTATCAAAATGTATTTATTGGTGTAATAAACATTATGTTCCTTGTAATAAAGATTTATAAATTTTACATTTATGTTATTGTAAAATTTATCCAGAAATAGAAACATTCAAACAGTGCTTTAATTCGCCAGTTGATGTAACTACAGGTGTTTTTGGTAGTGGATAACCAATTTTATCTTTAATAGTATATCCATTACTAGGGACACCATAAGATAAAGCATTCGCTACGTGTAATCCATAAGCATTGCGGTAAGTAGAAGCATTATTCGTAATTGTATTGTATTTTAATCTCGCAACACGAGAACTGGAAGAAACAGCACCTTGTTGAGCGTATTGATAATTATTAGGTTTATAATATACACGATTATATCTTGGTTGGATATAAGGTTCAGTAGTAGACGATACTACATAAGTTTCAGTAGTATTAGCGGGTGGATAAAATCCAACAGCAAATCCAATAATATTTTTATATTCATTATCTAATACCTCAATTTGTGGAATTTGTTCTGAATTAGGCACATTCCAAACAGGTGGTCGTGTTTCGTTTTCAGTTCCATTTTCAGTTATAGTTACACTTCCAGTTTCAAATATAGGTTGTGTTAAGCCTTCATTGTCAATAATTTCTTGCGAAATAGGTTCGATTTGTAATTCTACCAAGTTAGTATTTGAATTAAAAACAAAATTTATAAAAAATCTCTTTGATTCATTTCGTGAATCAACAAAATAATGCTCGTTTATAATCATTTGGGCGTGGAGAGCATTATTTATATCACTTACATCATAAAACCCTTTTTCTAAAGTAACTGTGAAATTACCATATTGTCCTGCTGGTTCATCAATTATATTACCATCTCCATCAACCGGTTGGCTTCCAGTATTAGCATAAGTAGGATTACCCGCAACCCAACGATAGCTAAATGTTGTATTTGTTGATACGTAATATCTTTTACAATCGGTAGTATTGTTTGTTGTATAAATATTATCTATTGATAAACTATCACCAGGAGTGGCTGTAGAATCGCCTTTACGAACATAATGATAATTATTTTGGGCGTATGTTTTATTTCTACTATTTAAATATTGTCTTGTGTCGGTATAATATTTTTGTTTACCGTTTGATAAATCAAATTCCTTTTTTATCATACCACTGCTTCTTAATCTACGTCTGGCGTTTGTTTCTGGTGTTCCAACAACACATTCCGAAGCACAATAACCTATATTTTGACTCTTATTTGTTGTTAAATTAAAATCCACGATGTTAACTAAACCACTACAACTGATACCAGATGGATTGACGATTGAACCTCCTGGTCTATTTAACTCATTTATAGTTGTTGTGTTACGAGTGGTATTACAATCACCACTTGCGATTTCACGACGATACATCTTTAATGGTAGAGAAGAGAATATGTTATTACCTAATGAATAATCCATATTAGTACCATTTTTTTTAATATGACTTACTATTTGATTAAAAGTATATCCTTTCCAAGGAATTATAGGAATAGAATTCATTGCTATAGTTGACATTAGTATATAATAATATATTATATTATAATAGAAAAAACTGGTAAAATAGAAGATATAATTACTAAACAAGTTAAATATATAATGACTATATGTTTAACGATGAATATTGTATTATATAAAGGAGAATTCAATCTAGAAAATATTAATTTATTAAAAAAGAAGACCAATACAGTGGTGAATGGCACGTTTTCAAAGTTTACATATTCAAATGAATACTTTATAATGAGTGGATTGTATTTGGAATTTAAAATCCATAATATGAAAATAAAAGATGATAATAAATCGATAAATATTAATTATCAACCATATGATACTGAAAATATAGATTATTTACAATACATTTCGAATGTTGAATTGAGATTATTAGATTACTACAATAAAATTCATAATATCAATAAAAAATCTGTTAATATTTTATCAAAGAAATTGTATTCTGGTAACCTGAAAGTAAATATATTCGATTGTAAAGACATAATTAATGTGATAACAATAAAAATTTCTGGAATTTGGGAAACTGAAAATGAAGTTGGATTAGCCATAAAGTTAATATATAACGTAAATTATTAGAACATCATACCTGTTCTTCTGGTTGTAGTGCGTAAAGTGTAAGATGTATTTGTAACATTTGGCTTATTTTCTAAAGAAAAATTATTTACATTTACAATATTATCTTCTTCATTGATTGTATAATTTAATTGATAAATAGTATTGAATCCATCAACTCTAGGTATATTATATTTTGAAGGGATTCTATTTTCCAAACTTGTGTTATCATTTAACTTGAGAATATGCCCGTCTTTAAAATTAAAAAATTGCGAATAATCTATATTTAATTTTTGGGCTAGAGCTCTAGTTTGAAATATGATATCTTCATATCCCCATTCCCATACATTTGGAAATCCTTTTGTTTTTTCAAAATCACTCGCCTTTATGGAAAATATTCCACCAAGTGCGTATTTAAAACCATAAAAATGTTTGATTACTCCTTCAGTAGTTTCATAATTGATAGTTGTTTTGTTATATGGCATTACATCTACATCATTAAAAACGAGTGTCATATTTTTATAAAGAGTGGGATATTGATTTTTAACAATAGAAAACCCAATGTTTTTCATAGCACCTCTATTAAATTCTCGTGTATCGTTTTGTTGTATGTAATATATTTTATAATAAGAATCGGGGAAATCTTCTAATATTTTTAACATATGTGCGGCAAAAAAGGAACGTTGTTGGCTTCTATCACGATAAGGAACAATAAAGATTAATTTGGGAGCATTTAATTTAAATCTTATTCTTGCTTTTTCTACACGTTCTTTTCGTTCGTCAATTTTAACTTCAGAAATAGTTACTGGTTCTGCTTTTATAGTTTCTTCTGTTTTTATAACGGCTTTCTCTACTTTTTCTTCTTCTTCATCATCGGAATTAATAACATCATCATGGTTTGCCATATTATAAATAAAGTCTTCCATAGACATATTTGATTTATTTTGCGGTAACGATGGTTCAGGTTCGAGTGCTGGTGCTGGTTCGGGTTCTGGTTCTGGTTCTGGTTCGGGTTCTGGTGCTGGTTCGGGTTCAGGTGCTGTCTCGGGTTCGTCTTCGTCTTCTGAATTAATAACATCATCGTGATTAGCCATATTATAAATAAAGTCTTCCATCGACATATTTGATTTATTTTGTGTTGTGGTAGTAACTGGTGGTTCTTGTTTTATAGTTGCAACTGGTGGTTCATCTTCATCATCAGAATTTATTACTAAATCACGTAATCGCTGTTGTTCTTGTGTTAATTTAGATTCCTTACTGTATAATAATTTCTCAATGTAACTATTCATTATGTAGTGTATTTATATATTACAATCCTAAAATATAATTGTTATATATATTATTTATTTAAACGCATATTGTAGTGTTTCTATAAATCCTTTATATTCGGGACTAGATTCTTTACATTTGGGTTTTCCAAATAAAAATTTACTGTAATTAAACCCAGTTACTCCATATTCTATCTTCTTTTCACCCAAATAATGAATAAAACCTATAATGGTAATTGGTATGGAAGTAAAGAATAGATATTTTTGCGTGTCTTTTATCGTCTCTATTTTTTCAGTAATATTTTGTGTTGGCATTTTATCGTCATCTTCTGGACTTACTGTATTGTCACCTATCTTATTACGGTTAATTTGATTTTCAGATTCAATTTGACTTAAATATATTTGAAGGACGTAAATAATCGCAAACATACCAAATACCAAAAACCAAACTACATAATTCAATTTGGATAAAAACATAAAAAATCCATAAAACAAAACAGAAATATAAACAAAGTTGGTAGATGTATATAGATTTGGACGAGTTAAGACAACAAAAAACATTAATGATAAAAATCCTAAGATATGTTTTACAATCATGTTATTTGAAAAAACTGTCTGTACTCTACAAGGAAATATTTCACCTAAATAGTTTGCTGACATTAATACTGATAATATGATAAAAGGGTTCGTAAATTCAGGGTCAAAATTATTTAAAATATCAAACATTATTCCTATATAGTAAATACATAAAAAACATACTTTATTGTGTAATTGTAACTTATGCGTATTTCTTTAATATTGCGTGTGGTATTAACGTATCACTAATAACATCTAATTTTTTAAAACATTTATTGATAGTTACTTCACTTACACCAGAAACTATCTTAATATCGTTTTTTGATATATTCAAATTACAACTTTGAGAAATCAAATAAATAATACCAGCAGAAATAGCGTGAGGAATATTGTCAGTAATGACATCATTTTTTTCTATTTTCAAAGCAACGAATTTGCATAACATTGTCAATTCACCATTAATATTTAATTTACTGCAATATCTTTCTATAAATGAACTAGGAAGTGTAGCACATAGTTCAGTTTGTTTTGATGGTTCAATACTTCTTTCTATATTATGTAAAATATTCACTGCCATAGAACAACCATTTGTAGCACTTGTTTTATCTAATTTAAATATTTCGGCTATTTCGTGTGCGGTTCGAGGACAACCATTCAAACGACAAGATATATAAATTGATGCTGCTTTGATTCCATCACGATTCATTCCACGAAACATTTTTTGTTCCGAAATATCTTTATAATTAATCATTGCGTGGTCTATAAATATACGTGGGATACCCGCATTTTGAGCCATAATGGTGATAAATTGAAATTCTTCATACAATGATTTTTCACGATGTGGCATAGATTGCCATTCAGTCCACTTACGTATTTTTTTCATTTCATATGATGATTTACTATTGCATATTACCTTACATCCAAATGAAGATTCTACTAATAATGGGTTTATTGGATTACCACAACGAGTAGGGTCTTTTGCGTTTTTATCTTCAGAACCGTAAAATCTCCATTCTGGAGAATAATCCAATGTATCTTTGTATATAACACCACAACCAGGACCAGTACAAGTTGGAAATCCATCTTCCATAATCATTAAAGGTGAATTACAAATATTACAAACTTCGGCGTCTTTAGCATACACACATTCAATCCGTTCCTTTTTTACTTCATTTTGCGAATCATATACATCCTTTTTATCATTATCATAAATATCCCATAATTTAGATTTATCGTAATTAGAACGATTTAGTTTTTTCTTTTGGGTTTTTTGTTTGTTTGTATTTTTCGCTAAATTAATATCATTTTGTTCTTTTAACGCAATACAAACTGTATCAGACATTAGTTTGTAATGATATTAATTAATGTAAAATTATACGCAATTTATTTATTCGTTATTTTATTTATTTATTTTCAATTTTATATAGGTGTATTATAATATAATGGACGCAATAAAAGGAATAGCACAAGAACAATTAGGAAGTATAAAAGAAGGTATAACTTCCGCAGCAGCAGAAAATAATGCAAAAGTAGCAAAGGAAGAAGCGGTTACATTGGGTGAAAAAATAGCACATCATACTTGTGATGAATTAAATAAAAAAATACCTACTATTATATCGGATATTACCAGTAAAATTATAGATCAATTAAAAGATAGAATAGATAGCGAAACATTTACTACTGACTTTATTAACGTTTTACAAACAAAGTTATTAGAAGATAAAACTTATTCGGAACCATTTTTAGCAAAATTTGATACTTTATTTGATACTATAATTAAAGAAGCTAAAATTAGACACGATAAGAAAGAATTCGAAAAGGAACAAAATACACCGAACCCAATGATCGGTAGTGGTTGTCATAAGAAAACCAGAAAAGGTGGTAAAAAGACATTTAAAAAAACCAAAAAGGTTCGTTTTTTATGAGAACTTGACCTTTTTCTCTAATTTTTCAAGCATTTCTGGTTTGTATACTAAAGCACCAGTAGGCTTATACTCACTAGTATCATTATACTCACGTTGAGGTTTTTGTAAATTATTTGGACCAGTATTAAATAATTTGCTATTTATATCATCATCATCTTCCTCATCTTCTTTTTTGACAATATTACCTTTTTCGTCTATAACCATTCCTGTTTTTTTTCTAATTTCAGTTCTTACATATGATGGTATCCAATTTTTCCAACTTATAAATAGTGTTCCAGGATGAATATATCTAACGTGAAATCCATTCTCCTCTAATTGTGCTACTAAATAACCAATACAATCACCTTGTTTATATACAGGTTCTCCAAATATATATTCTGGAACTTGGAAAAAAATGTGTGTATCACCTTTTTTTTGTCTCGATGTAAATTTAATACGTGTATGAACTCTATTTAATAATTTATTATACAGGTTTCGTTCTTTTATATCACGTTGCTGTTTCTTTTCAAATAGTTCGTCAATATCCATTTTATTTAGATTATCATCTTCATCTGTATGAATAAATATAGACATTTTTATAAATATACAACTATTCAGAAATTATATAGATATTTATTACGTATTATAAGAAATAATGAATTGTAGAAATGTTATAAAGCATATTGTATGTTCTGGTGGTGGAGTAACCGGATTTTCTTTTTATGGTATGTTAAAGGAATGTTATAATAGAAATATGTGGAAATTAGAAAATATAGAAACCATTTACGGAACTTCGATTGGTTCCATATTTGCGGTTATATTAGCATTGAATTACGATTGGAATACACTCGATGATTACCTTATAAAAAGACCTTGGCAGAATGTTTTTAAATTTGATTTATATTCCATATTGGATTCTCTTCAAAAACGAGGAATATTTGATAAAAAAACAATACAAGAATTATTAACCCCTTTATTTTTAGGTAAAGATATACCAATCCATATTACCATGAAGGAGTTTTATGAAATGACTAATATTGAAATTCATATATTTACAGCGGAAATAACCCATTTCGAATTAGTGGATATATCATATAAAAGTCATCCAGATTGGACTATAATAGATGCTGTATATAGTTCTTGTTCCATACCCATTATATTTTCCCCTCTTTTGAAAGATTCAAAATGTTATTGTGATGGTGGGTTATTATTAAATTATCCATTAGATAAATGTATTGAAAATGGTGCCAATATTAATGAAGTTATAGGTATTTCTAGTGATTTAAATACCAATATTGATAACGTAATGAATGAAAAATCCACACTTTTTGATTATATTATTGTTTTGATTAAAAAAATTATATCTGTATTTTTACCAAAACAAAAAAATGTAATTCCCAATGATTTTAAAATAAAGTCTCACGAAATATCCATATATGATATTATATCCACTACAAGTGAAATGAATGAAAGAATCAAATTAATAGATAAAGGTATTGATGTGATTTCAAATATATTCACATCAACTGAAATAAATCTAATGAGTAAAGAAGACAAATTACTCCATTAACATAGAATTTACGAAATGCTCTAGTGTAGTAGCGGAAATTTTAGAATCGAATTCAATGGTGTTCTTATCTTTTACCATCTTTACAGTAGGATAAGATTCTATGTTATATTTATTCATCATATTTTGAACGTCACTGCTTTCACTAGTGCAATCAATATCAGAACATTTTACTATATATCCATTTACTTCTTTATTATTATATTGTTTTTTGAAGTTTTCCCATTCAGGCATAGCTTTTTTACAATGGGGACACCAGTCTACGTGGAATAACATAATGCTAACCTCTTTATTTCTGCGAGGAGCATTTGGAACATCGGAAAATTTGTTTTCATTTTTCTTTACGAAATAATTGTTATAACCATACATAGCTGCGTATCCAAAAATAATAAGAGCAATTATTCCTACTATATATTTATAGTAAGGGCTAACGATTTTCTTTACCACTTCAATCAATCCAGGCATTATATAATATAACCATACTTTTTAGTTTGTAAAATAATAACGAATAATCACCTTAAATTTAGTAAATAATATTTTGTCTATATTTTATAACTTAATATGGGTAAAAATAAAACTATTAAACATAAGAAGATATATTCACTAAATGATTATAACAGCGGAGACGGTATGTTAACCAGTGTATGGGGTCCAGCATTATGGCATACTTTGCATACAATAAGCTTCAATTATCCTGTAAATCCAACCAAGAATGATAAACACAATTATCGTAATTATATATTAAATTTAAAATATGTATTACCTTGCGGTAAATGCAGAAAAAACTTAATTCAAAATTTTAAACATTTACCACTCCGAATGAAACATATGAAATCACGCGAAACCTTTTCAAAGTATATGTACGATTTACACGAACTTATAAACACAATGTTAGGAAAAGAATCCGGATTAACATATGAAATGGTTAGAGAACGTTACGAACATTTCCGAGCTAGATGTAGTATTTCTTTTAAAGAGTTGAAACCAGATGTAAAAACCAGAAAACGAAAGGAAAAAGGTTGCACTGAACCGTTATATGGAGAGAAATCGAAATGTGTTATTAAAATAATACCAAATAATGATAAAGAAGCTACTTTCCAGATTGATGAAAAATGTGTTAAGAAGATATTGGATTGATGATATATTTAGTAATTTGTAATATATCATCTTGATAGCGGAAATATATTTTAAATTATATATACGATTAAATATAAGAATGTCAGACAATTTACTAGAAAAAGAAATTACTACTAACAAAAATAAAAAACAAAAGTATATTCCTTTTTGGGGAGAAGACCCTAATGTCCTTTTTACACCCAAGTATTTAATGGAATTCTTTCCTACTGAAAATATGACATACGAACAAAAATTAAACTCTATCACCAGAACCGTAATTATATTAACCATTATAAGTATTGTAATTTACGGAGGAATTCGCCATTTTATCATTGGTCTCATTACTATGGCTTCTATTTTTATCCTTCATCATTATCATCAAAAAGAACAGAAGAAGGTTGAATCAAAAAAGGTTGTTGAAGAAGTAAAAGAGAGCTTTGAGAACCCAGCAATTGATTATTTAACACAAGAAGGTGAGGAAATACCTAATGACCTTTTTTCTGAACCTGAACCCAGCAACCCTTTTGGTAATGTTATGATGACTGATTATGATTATAATCCTAACAAAAAACCTGCTCCAGCTGCATTTAACCAAAATGTGAATGATAAAATATTGAATAATGCCAAGAAAATGGTTAGTGAAGCTAACCCCGACCAACCAGATATAGCTGATAAGTTATTCAAAGATTTAGGAGACCAATATGTTTTCGAACAATCGTTACGTCCATTTCATTCAAATCCTAGCACTACTATTCCTAACGACCAACAAGCATTTAGTGAATTTTGTTATGGTAGTATGATTTCTTGTAAAGAGGGTAATAACTTTGCTTGTGCTAGAAACTTATCTAGACATACTAATTATTAATTTTTATAATTTCAATATAATAATTATTACCTTATATTGAAATTCATTCTCTATCTATAATATAAATACAAGATGTCCACAGTTAGTCCTTATTTGTTTAATAATACCGATCGTATTGGTTCTGATAAAACCGACCAAACTCAAAATAACGTCCATAATACTAGATATGCTAATCATAATTTAGCAAGTTTTTTCAGTGAAAATACTTCTAACGAGCATGTTAAATTTGCCGTCCAACAACCTACTATGATGTTTAGTGGAAATACCCACGGTAATGGTTTGAATGGTAGTGTCGTTGATAATGAATCCACTTTGTTTATGAAAGCCGAACAAACAACACCTTTTGAAAAATTACAATTATTTCAGCGTCCTTTTGCTACTGTCCCTTACCTAGGACGTGGTAGCTGTGACCCTGCTCTTGAATCTCAACTTCAGCACGGTGAAGTTGTTGCTGGAAAGAAGAGCGTATCTACCATTATGGATAAATCTTTCTCCCAGTATCAACTATATCCTACTGATGATAAGATGGAAGAGCGTGTAAAAGATGCTTCTTACACTGTAGAGGAGGCTGCCCTAGATGGATGGGTTCGTGGAGGTCAATCTACACGCGAAATGTCTAATGATGAAATCATGCAGCACTCTAACCGTCCTAATGGAAATTTTTAAATAATTGACGTAATATTCATATAGTATATTTCATACTATATGAGTTTTTGATTCTTATGCGATACATTTTAATTTTGTAAAGTCCATGTTGATTGATACAAACTTTATAATAAATGGTATAATCTAATAATCAATATGTATCCAATCATCTAAGAATAGTTTACGATTTGTAATATCTGTATCTTTAAATACTATAACCTTTTTATTAACAGTATTACATAAGTAGGCTATCCATAAGTGAAATGTGCTTTCACTTAGAATAAAATGAGAACACATTCTACCTAAATATATTTGGGTTATATCATCTTCAACTACTTGTGTAGCAGGGTATATGTTTTGTAAATCAAATATTTCCCAAGCATTATCTACATCAGATATAATAAATAAATTTTCAATATTTACACCTATACCTTTTAATGTTTCTAATGCTTTGATATATGAATTACGAGTCAATTTCTTCATATGTTTGAAATCATCTCCTATACGAACACCAATCATAACACTATTTTCAAGATTTTTATACTTTGATTTAATATAATTATTTCTTATGGGGTCATTCAGATGTAAATATTCTGGTATTTTATGTATATATTCTTTAAATAACCCAATATTTTGACAATAACCTTTAATTATTATATCTGATGAAGGGATTACAATATTGTCGGTATAATCATTTACTAATTCAATTGCTGAATTGTTCGCTGTATCATAATAATCAAATTTTGAAAATATAGTTTTATCATATGTAATATATTCGTTTGAAATCGGATCATTACTTAGCTTTATTCGGTTAAATATAATGGATGTGCCATACTTTATTTCATAACTACCCGACTTTAAAAATATATCTAAATTGTATTTTTCTTTATAACCAATTGCTGTTGCAATTTGAAATAATGTGTTACCTAATCCAGCTATACCATCTAAATAAACATTATAGTTTTTTTTTTGAATAATACATAGTTTATTATCATATATGTTAATACTTTTAATATTATCTTGTATATACATTAATTCGTCTCCTTTAATAAAATGTGAGTCAATATTTTGATTTTGTATATTCTTCAAGAAATTGAGAGTGGAATATTTTCGATTATTGTTTGGAACATCTAGAAATCCGTCCCATTCGGATGTATGTAAATCTTCTATAATATAATAACCATTTGGTTTTAATTTTTTAAACAAATATTTTAATGATAATTGTTGATGACTCATTTTATGTCCTCCATCATCTATAATAATATCTAAATCAAATGTAATATTTTCATTTAAAAATTTTTCATCAGTTTGGTCTCCTATAAATGCTGTTATTCTATCAAAATTATATGTTTTATTTATATTGTTGTTTAAAAACACCGGGTCAGAAAAATTATCAATTCCGTATATTTTTGAATATTTAAAATAATCGCACCACATTAAATGGCTCCACCCTTCACGAATGCCAATTTCTAATACATTCAATCGTTTATCTTTTATATTATAAAATATATTTTCATAATGTCTAGTATAATTGTGTGATAATTTATCAGTTCCATACTTTTTTGCTAAAAAGTCTAGGCTAATATATTGAATTGAATAAAAGTCTTTAAGGTATATATCATAATCTAGTGGTAAATTGTCATTATCTTCAATTGGAACATATATTATGCTATTATTCTCTCTATCAAATAAATCCTTTCCATTTTTTATTCGTTCGCTTATTAGTTCTTCATTTGTAAATTTATTATGGTTGTATTCTTGATGAGTAAAATTTTCTAATTTATTTTTTATGAATTTTTCATTTCCAAAATAACTTAAATGCCAACCTGCGTTTTTAATAACCGGACAATCATAAAACCGTATATCCTCACAACATATATTCAGTTCTTTATATTTGTTAAATGTAAGTATTTTGGTATGATACCATTTATGATTCATCTTACAATTTAAATTATAATAATAAAAATCCAATTCAATTATATTAATATCTACTATAATTTTGTCATTTTTTATTAGTTCTAATGTTTTTGGATTAGGAATTTCATCTAGATCCGCAATTATAATAATATCATTATTGTTAAGTTCTAATTTATTTATTCCTCGCGAAATACAATTTCGTTGAAAATTTTCATTATTCCATTGTTCGTTTTTACTAATATTTATATTCGGGTATTTATGTGGAAAATCATCGACAATAATGTGTATTATTTTGTGATTGAATTTTTCAAATAAATGTTTATTATCTTGGTAAAATAGTGGTTTTTCTTTACCTACATGAGTATGTGTTGCTTCTACTAATACAAAATAATCCACAATATCATTCAAAATATTTAATCGGTATGTTAGCATATCTAATTCATTATAAAAAATGAAACAATCTATTATTTTTCGTTGAATATGAGAAAAATGATAATTATTAGAAGGATATACATCAATATAATGATTTATTTTTGAATTATGAAGTTCATATACAGATGGATTATTTTGACACAACCAAAATTCAGCATCACATCGATTTACATTTTCTGTTTTTTCAATTAAAGAAGGTAATTTAGATACATATTGTGAATTAGCCCACCAAAAATTTCCACTAAAATGTTTTGGACTTCTTATATTCATTCGTTCATCATAATAATTACAACCAACCGCTTGAAATCCTTCTTGTAATTTTTCAAGACATAATTCAAAACGTTCGACCAAAAAATATAGCATCATATCTATCCAATCATTTTCTTTTTGATTATTATCATCGTAACTAATGCCTTTGCTATGTAAATATAAAATATTACAATTCGTATTTTCTTTAGAAAATTGGCGTATTTTATTGATTGTTGGCATTTCATATAAAGCAGGATTATCTGAATAATTACAAATATTAAATTTATCACCATATGTATTTTCTTTTATAGGAACACCAATATTATTAATGTATATAGTTTCTAGATTATGTATCAACCCTGTTGTTTTAATTTTTTCAATTAAATATTCCAATCTTTTTAACCCTTTATTTTTTAAATGACAACTATGAATATAACATATATTTCTAGGTAAAATACGGTTAATTTTATCAACATTAAAAAAATCTTCATAGTCAATTTGCTTTAAGTTGGGGTATTTATTAACAAATTGTTCGTCCAATTTATAACTTGTTTCTGACAATACGTTAAATCCTGCTTCTAATAATCTATCACAACGAATATGTTCGAATATTAAACTAGTAACTTTCCAAAATCCGTGAATATTTAAAATTGTTTTACATTTTGCTAGTTCTTTATCCCTATCAAGACTCCATCCACCAATTATATTTACAGTAAAATTATGTTCCTTTAAAAAATTAATAATTTTCATTCTTCTAGGTGTAACATCTCCACGCAAAGCTTTTAATATACCAAAATCATATTCCTTTTTTGTATTTTTATGTAAATTAGTTAAAGTTGTAAGTTCATCACTATTACATTTATACGGTAAATATATTTTGTCTTGAATATTTATTTTATTTTCTTTTAATATTTGTAAGTTACTTTTACTATAGTCGTAATATTTCCAATTAGGATATTTATTTAAAACATCTATACTATTGTTTAATCTCAATTGATTATTTAATGGTTCTGTATTAATAAAGCTAAATTCAGTATTTGATAAATTATTTATTATCTCACTATCAAATACTTCATTTGCAAACGTTATTTTATTAGGTGGATTTGTTAATAGTTCTTCTCTATTATTAGTTAAGTAAATGAAATATTCTTCGTGTATGTTATTTAAATTATCAATATATGTTTGGACCATTTCTTTTTTAAAATCCAAAGAACAATAAAACGCCCATTGTTTTTTATCTAATTTTATCTTATTACTCAATTTGACTGGTTTATTTTTCCATATAATTTCATAATAACAGTTATCATTTTTATACATCATATGAAAAAAATTTACTAATTCTTCTTCAGAACAATCTTTATAACTATAGCATTTCATTCTATAAAATCCTAGTGAATTTAATTTATTCCATACTTCTGGTAGTGTCAATTTATTACTCAAAAATAAGAAGTCATTTTTATCATTATTATGTAGTTCTTTTAATCTATCATTATCAATCGCATCATTAATAATGCAATATTGTTTATTATAATCCATGTTAATTCTAGAATTCATTCTTTTATGTTGATATTCAGGTCCTCGTTTCCAAATATCAGAATGATGTGTAATGTAAATTGGATTTTCATAAGCATCCAACTGTTTCATTTTATCATGAACACCATACTTTTCATAGAACATAGGACTAATGTAAACGGGTCCAATACGATTAATTTCAGCATTTCGAATTGTTGAAAAGTTATTACCTTTATCATTCATATATTGAATATATTGTGCTTTATTATTTTTTACAACTTTGTATTTACTACAACAGGTCCTAAGGAGGATTTCATAATCATCACATATTGGCAAAAATTCCGAATAACTTTCTAATTCCATTAAAACAGAACGTTTCCAAATACGTGGATGATTCGGTAAGCACGTTAAATGACTTAATGTAATATTATTAATATTTGGAGTGTTATAAACATATCCCCAATAATTATTTATACATTCACTATAATATCCACTATAACCTTTACAAAGATTTTCACCATACATAGCATTTTGTCCGTTACGAAATAAATTAATAGTATCACCGTATACAAAACCGACTTCTGGGTCCGATTCGAAAATATGGAAAGAATCTGATAAACAATCTTTTAATATTTCATCATCATGGTCCATTTCTAATATGTATTTACCACGACACAATGATATAACTTCATTTTTTACATTACCGATGTTCCCACTATTTTTATCTCTTTTATATAATCGAACACGATTATCATTTGCCAATGTTTTTTTAAGAAATGTAAAATGGTCGTCTTCTGGTGTGTCATCCATAATAACCCACTCCCAGTCTTTCAATGTCTGTTTTTTAATAGATTCATACGCAGTGTTAATATATTCATAACTTTTATAACATGTAGTGAATATAGAAAATACAGGTCTGGTGTTTTCTCGGTTATCAATGACGTTTGATATATAACAATAATTTACGTGTTTATTGAATTCTTCTATATTCGATATATCTTGTTTATGAATCCATCTTTTACAAAATCGGGATGGTATATGAGGTAAAATATAATACTGATATTCTTCATAATTACCATATGTAATCAATATGTGATAATTCGGATTATATAGTTTATTTAATTCATTCACATCATTAATTATATGGAAAGAACACATAAACGCATCTTTATTACTTTCTATAAAATTATCTATTGATGCATATTTATAATGACGAAAAAATAAAATATACGGATATCTAGAATTAGACATATGTTATATTACACAACTACCGCTTTAATTACATTTGAAACAATAATCTATTTGGTTATTTGATACCGATAATACCGGATTTTGAACGAATTCGTTATATTTCAAATATTCACATATTTCAATAAATAGGTCTTTAATATTTACATTATAATTATAGTAATGCAGCAACATTAGAAAAGTGTTTGTTAATACACCTACCTTCTTTTGTAAAAAAACATTGTATTTTTCCATACTCAATTGGGTATCTTCCGAACCACTAAGAGCATAAATGTGTTTATTGATTACGTTGTTGTTTATATTTATTAATGATAAACTCTTACTATCATTCGCATAATGATACGACCAAGGTAAATCGCATATACTTCCACTATGACAACAATCTAATAGCAAGAACAAATTACATTTCACATTTTTTATTATAGCGTATATTTCATCATCTAATATTACACCTTTCGTTTGGAAATCATATGGTATCATAACACTATCTATGTTTGTCAATTCATCATTTGAACGGTCTCGTCTAACAGAACCGTGTCCGCTATAATGAAACCATAGCTCGTCTGTTTCTTTGCTGTTGTTTATAAATTCATTTAGATGATGTAATATATTATCATTTGTAGGAATGAAATCATCATCATTTACATCCTCGTGTAGCATAGTTATATTTTCTGTTTCAAATCCCATCTCGTTTATTAACATATCACGCATACGAAAAATATCATCTATGCAACCTGTTAATTCACTACCTTCGATTCCTTTATAATTTATTCCGATTAATAGAGCGATTTTCATAATATTTTATTTGTAGAAAATATTATTTACAAAACAAATAATACAAATGTAATATCACAATTTAAATTATAACCACATTGTATATAAATGGAAAATTCTAGTTCTGCTACTAGTAATATAAAAATTCCATCAGAACAAATATTCAAAATACATTATCTTGATTATAGTGGCACTGAAAATAAGATAATTCTTTTTGCCAATAGCAATCAACCTTTCAATTTAAATGAAATCTTTAGCGAAGATGAGATAGTAAATATCAATCTAAAGAATATTGAGGTGGTGTTTTCGTCACAACAAATTTATACAGATGATACAATACGAACTATTAAAAAGAAAATTATAACAGAAATTGGCAAAAATGTAATTTCGTATCCAGAATTGTATCTTTTTTCGAAAGTAGATAGCGACGCAACATTATTTCAAATATATACTTCTATTACACGTGATAATAAAATCCCATTTACACATGTTATGCTAGGACAATTATTAACCAATTTAGGTATTGACGATAAGGAAATCCTTGATAAAATACCTATACAAGACAGTTATACATATATTGATTTAACCAAATATTTATCTGATTTTGACGGAAAACAAGAATTATGGAAACCGGTCGGACCCAAATTCACAAATAACAATATTGATTATTTGTTCCAGGCAAATCCATATAATATATTAAATGCCGATAATAATCCTTTCTATCCTTCCAATGAAAATCCTCTTATTTCTTTTGAGAACAATGTTTTATTGTCATATGGAGATTTGATGAAAAATGTCATTTATGCAACTTCTGTGTCTGATGTTCTCGAATATGCCAAAACAATTCAATTAGATGATGAATATGTAATACCTTTATATTTTCCATTGTTAGAAAAATCCAATGTCTTTACTGGAAATGATGTCGTTCAAAACAAACAAAAATTATTAGCCGAGAACGATAAACTTTATGATAAGAGTTTTATAAAAGTCGAAGAAAATTTACATACGGTTTATGACTTATATAATAACAACTCTCGGGATGATATCAAATATTCTCAAAATGGCATACAATTTGTGGATTTTACAATTCATCCCCAATCCAAAATAAAACTACCTTTGGATGTTTTATTCAAAAATATGCACGCTACAAAGAAGATTCCTTTTATCAAATACAACCCTGGAGCCAGATTTGAAAAAATGTATAGAGCATATTCGGAAGATATTACGAAAACAGGACAACAAATTCCGTTTTTATCAAAATCGAATGTTATGAACTATTCCAAAAATATTGGTAAGGTATTACAGATTTCATTAGTCGTTCAGAGTTCTCTCCAAAATAAGGTCTTTGATGTAATTATTAGTATCAATCAAAACGGAAATATTGATGTATTATGTGATTTTTCATTAAAAGAATTGGAAACTCCTAGAAATATTACTATGTTTGCATTACCAAGTGTCACTGAATTGGAAAACTATTTAAAAGATATTGTTAATGATACTATTGAAACATTAAATACCTATATAAGTAATCTTGGTTATAAATTACAAATGTTTTCCAGTTTTAATCATAATAATGTTGAAATCAAAAATATTCATTATAAATTATGGTCTCCTCTAACGCAAAATATTTCTCTTAATGAGAACTATCCTTGTCTTACCAATATGTTTGAAATTCAGGAAGTTGAAAAAGACGCTATTCAAATGAGGTTCAAACGTGTGAATAATTATACCCAGATGAATGCTATCAATTCTATGATTACGGAAACCTATAAACGTTCTAATAATGAAAGAGAAGTTGTAAATGCACTGATGATGAATTACGACCTTACCGAACAACAAGCACTTCTTGAATTTACCAAGTATTTAAATGATTTTACTCAAATTAACGGTCAATATGTAAATAAAAATATTGATATTGTAGAAAGTCCTGGCTTTTCTGTTGAATTGGGTAAGTTACAAACTGGGCTTATACTACATATCGATGTTACCCAAATTACAGATATACGTTATATTGGGTTATTAAATATATATTTTGAAAGTTTCTTGCGGGTTTCACAAAATATTGGAACAAAGGGTATAAGCAAAACTAGAATCAACCAATTATGTTCTAAAAAATATGACAGTGTAAAAGAACCTACTATTGAGAACATTATTATACCTAATCAAAAAATTGTGAATCCCATAGTTGATACTGAAAATATTGACATAGAAGAAGACGACGATGAAGATGAAGATGATGAAGATGGTATTTTATTTATGGATGATGATGAAGACGACGACGAAGACGAAGATGATGAAGTCGATTATGACGCTGAAGGAGGAGCTAAATTAAAATCAAAATCGAAAGCAAAAATTACTGACCCCAGAAAATATTTATTTGATAAACTGAAAATGTTAGAACCCGATTTAATACTATCTAAACCTATGGGTAATTATAAAGCATTTTCACGTGCTTGTCCGAGTAATATTATGAGACAACCTGTTATTCTTACCAATGAAGAAAAGACACAAATCGATAAAAAAAATAGAAACGCATACAATTATGCCCTTCGATATGGCTCAAATAAGGAAAATCCTCATTGGTTCATATGCCCTCGTTATTGGTGTTTAGACAATAATCAACCTCTGACTAAAACACAAGTCGATTCGGGTGTATGTTCTGAAAATGTATTCGAATTTACTGACCCAAGATACCACGTCGATAAAGATGGCAAATACGTTCATCATAAACCCGGATTTTTACCTAATGATACGCACCCGAAATACGGTGTTCCTTGTTGCTTCAGTAAAGATTGGAACTCTTCCCAGTTAGAAGAACGTAGAACTAAATGGGGAATAACAAATAACGATATTGATTTACCAAAAGGCACTAATTGGGAAGAAATTATAGATGGCACTCAAACCGAACTAACCGGTGTTATTGAAGCAAAAGATGAAACTATCGCCGAACAAACTTTAAAATCGCAAAAACAAGTTGCTCGTGATATAACCACTATTAAATACTTTTCTAATTTATCCTTATTTGAAACACCTGGTTCATGGGTTTTCTTACCTCGTTCCGTTCAATTGTTTATGGACGTGAATTATCAAAATGTTCTTATGCCCGAAAATCAACAAAAAATCAAGAACAATCAAATTGCATATTTACTATATACGGTTGAACGTAAATATAAACAATCATTTATTGGCTGTCTGGCTACAATATATGCTGATATGCGTAATGTCTCCTTGCCGTCTATTAATGAAATGAGAAACATTATTGCAGATTCTATTACATTAGATATGTTTTTACAATATCATAATGGTTCCTTAGTTTCTACATTCCAACCAAAACGATTCCGTGTCAATAATGATTTCTTAAATCAACATCATAATAGCTTGTTTTATCAATCATTAGATGAGGAAAGCGAACAACAAATGGATTTTTACGAATCCACTGTCGCTTCCTTTCAGAAATTTTTAGAGTATTTACGTGATGATGATTCCTGGATTGATTACGTTTATTTGTGGGATATTATTACAATGCCGAATCCTGGGTTATTTACAGAAGGTTTGAATCTCGTTATTTTAAGCGTTACTGACAATGATATTACTGATAATGTTGAAGTTATATGTCCTACTAACTCCTATAATTCTAAAATATTCAATAAGGATAAAAATACACTCATACTGGTGGAGCAAAATGAATATTATGCTATTGTATCTCAATATGATAACACGGAAAACAATAGTATTAAACGAACTTCTACATTCAAATATGAAACGAACTTACCTCAAATTAAACAAATTATGAAAAAAATACAAAATACTAATAAATATTGTAAACCTCTACCAAGTATGCCAAAAGAGTATAAATATAAACAAAATCTTACGGCTAACAATATACTCGATATTTTAAACCAACACGATTTTATAGTTGATTATCAAATATCTAATTATCGGGGTAAGAATATCGGATTTATGATAAGAATTTCAGACGAAAATACCAACACTCTTTTTATTCCTTCTTCTCCTTCATCTATTGTTGATAATATAAAAGTCAAGTATATGGATAATATTGACTGGAACGATTACGTTACCACCCGAGATCTTCTTACTCAAATTAGTGAAAACACAGAAGGCAGGATTTTATGTAAACCATTGTTAAAAATTGTCGAAGATGAACTTATTGTAGGTATATTAACCGAAACAAACCAAGTTTTACAAATTAATCCTCCTATTCCAAATGACATTGATGATGGTATTGATATTATTAAGGTAAAAGGATATAATGACTATTATAAAGCGGATAAACAAATTCAAACGGTAAAATATGAGGATAAACAGCGATATGAGGTTGTTCGTAATATTCGTCTTGAAACCCAGTTTTATTCCTCTTTTAAAACTACTATTCGCATACTTTTAAATGACCCTTCTTATATTACGTTACGAGACCAGCTATTGGAAGTTATTAATAATAATCGCTACTTATATCGTATTAAACTCCAAAAAATAGAAATATTAATCAAACATCTTGTTCGTAATACGGTATCTTTTGATGATATTGATGAGAATGTATTAAAGAGTATTGAGAACGTGGATACATGCAGTAATAATAAAACACCCTATTGTATTGTTAAGAACAATAATTATCAACTTAGTATTCCTAGTAAAAATTTAATCACTGGTATTGATAATGAAAAATTATATTTTGCTCGAATTGCTGATGAACTTGTTCGTTATAAACGTGTTCGTTTGTTTATGATGGAGCCTAAAAAGTATTTAAATATCGGAACTGTTGATTATAAGGTCAATCCAGACGAGGTTATTTTATTACAGTCTGTTTTAACCGACGAATATTGGGAAAATATGGAACCTTTCTATATGAATTCATACATTAGCAATCTTAACTATGATAATGCCGACCCAAATGTATCACAAAAATATTCCTCCGAAGTCTCATTAAAACAACAAGACGATGCTGAACCTGAAGGGAATAAAAAAGAAACCGGTATGTTATGTATTAAAGAGGAAAAAAATGAAGTTATTGGAAATAATAACAGCAAATGGAAGAAAATATTCCCTTCCGATTCAAGAGAAACTATTTTTACTTGTTCTCGTGTTTGTGGTTATAATTTAATTAAAAGCATATACAATACTCATTTTAATCAAAATATCACGATTGATACATTGAAAAACACTCTTATTTCACAATATAACCACTACATCGGACAACATAAATCTAAAATATTCAATATTTTACGGAAACAAAATGGTAAAAACACTATGATAAAACGTGTGGAACAAAATAAAATGACTTTGGAGGATTTGATTATTAGTGAAGAATATTATATAACTAATCTTGATATGTGGGTTTTGGCATCTTATTACAAATTACCTATTATGTTATTTTCCCAATCACCTCTTGAAAATTTACATTTGAATGTTGATTGGGTACTATTCGGGGGTAATTACGAAAAAGACAAAATCTTTTTTATTCGTAGTCCCGCTATATCTACTACGTGTCCGGAATATAAAATGGTAACACCCGAACGACCTTTATACGATTTGAATGGGTTTGTTGATGTTTTTGAAAATCCAGAAAATTATATTAATAACATTATGGATTTTGAAAGTTATTTGAATCAAGTTTCTTTAGTTTTTGAGTAGAAATATATAATATTTTGTTGTTGAATATTTTGTGGGGTTTGAAAAGAATATAATAAAAAATATAGAATATTTTATTATATGAGTTGTTATGGTAATAAATCAAATATCTTATGTAAAATATTGAAAAATAATTACACTTCCTTTAGCACCTGATGTACCTCCTACTCCATAGTCATTCGGTGTATCTCCTCTTCCACCTGATCCTCCATGTCCTGAACCATCACCTGTACCAGTGAGTTGTCCTAAATTAAACGTATAATTACCATTTTCTAAAGTACCACCAGAACCACCTTGATAAACACCCTGTGATGGATCATACCAATATGTACCACCATTACCTGTACCAGATTGATTCGATATAAAAGTACCACCATTTATATGTTTAGAACCTGTTCCGCCGTCACCACCATCATCATATCTTATACCTTTTCCTCCTCCGGTTGCTTTTACAATTGTTGCACTACCACCGCCAGCATACGTATATTTTACTGTAGTTTCACCACCATCACTACCTTGTATTCCTGAACCATTACTAGTACGTTTAGCACCACCAGCACCACCACTTCCAATAGTAATGTCTAACATAAGGTTTACTGGGTCTATTTCATTTTGAGTAAAATATCCAAATGCCATACCACCAGCACCACCACCACCACCACCATAATCAACTCCCCCTTGTTGTGCAGAACCACTTTGCCCACCACCACCACCACCAATAGCCAAAATTCCAACTTTGGTCCAGCCTGGTATTAATTTTATATTGTTCGTGCTACTTGTATAAACTTTATAATAAGGCGCAATTCGTTTACCTATATCCATACCATTTATTTTATATTCAATCGGTCCAGCAGCCGCATATGGTGAATTAGTGTATGCTGTATCTAAGGTAGAAGCATTTGTATAATTGTAAGAAGTTAATATTCCTTTACGAAAATATTGTAAGCCAGAGCTATTATTATTATTTTCATTAATTGTATAGCTAGAAAGAAAATCAAGTTGATTTGATGCAGTACCCGTTCTATCTATTGCGAATATATGAGAAGTATTATTCTTAACAACATAGTTAGCAAGATGATTATATACTAAAATTAGCCCTTTATCTGTAGAAAACGTACTTGTATTAGTATTAATAATTGTTTCACTTACGTTTGTGCCTTGATAATAAGGAACATAATCTTTGAATGTGGGGGGCAATTTTAAATAGGCTGGGTTATTTAATGTTGAGACAGAATAAAAAGCATTAATACCAATTGTATTAACTGAATGAGGTATAGATTGAGGACTATCCCAATTTAGAGAATTTTTAAAACACCTATCAGGAATAGTTGTAAAATTTGGATTATATGGTAATTTAAAACTCTTCAAATTGGAACAATTACCAAAAGCCTCATTACCTATTGACGTAACACTATCTGGAAGTGTAATTGATGTTAATGCTGTATTAGAAAAAGCAACATAACCTATTGACGTAACACTATTACCAATTGTAACCGTTGCTAACTGACTAGAAAGATAAAAAGCATAATTACCTATTGATGTAACACTATCCGGAATATCAATAGAAGTCATATTCCAGTTTCCCTTAAATGCATAGTTACCAATTGTCGTAACACTAACTGGAATTATAATGGACGTCAATGCCGAATTATGAAAACAATACTCAGGAATGGTTGTAAAATTATAATTATTAGGCAAAGTACAAGAAGTCATATTCCAGTTTGCAAGAAACGCACTAGTACCAATTGTCGTAACACTATCCGGAATATCAATGGAAGTCAGTCCCGAATGATAAAAACAATTATCAGGAATGGTTGTAAAACTTGTATTATTAGGTAAAGTACAAGAAGTCATATTTGAGGTTCTAAGAAACGCACTATTACCAATTATTATGACACTATCCGGAATATCAATAGAACTCAATCCCGAATATTGAAAACAATTATTGGGAATGGTTGTAAAACTTGTATTATTAGGCAAATCACAAGACGTCATATTAGTGGTTCCGTCAAACGCATTAGTACCAATTATCGTAACACTATCCGGAATAGTAATAGAATTCAACCCCGAACCTTGAAAACAAAACTCAGGAATGGTCGTAAAACTACTATTAGTAGGCAAAGAGCAAGAAGTCATATTAGTGGTTCCGTCAAATGCATTAGTATTAATTGTTGTAACACTATCCGGAATAGTAATGGAAGTCAATCCCGAATTATTAAAACAATAATCAGGAATG
>Ga0255761_10000352_pt1 | contig 42920 bp, 80 predicted proteins | sample 071ome_29_FD_179961 | JGI IMG/M metagenome (GOLD analysis project Ga0255761, IMG submission 179961) | Coastal salt marsh microbial communities from the Groves Creek Marsh, Skidaway Island, Georgia - 071407BT metaG (version 2) | ecosystem: Environmental > Aquatic > Marine > Intertidal zone >... | reverse complement strand
TTATGACCCCCCCCCAACCCTATGGGGGGTATTGGTCACACGGGACTCCTACTCAAAATGGGGTCAAGGTTTAGGGTCCCCCCAATGTTTCACTGCGCGAACAACGGGACTCCTCAGTTTTCAAGAATCCTAGCGCAGGATGGGTGGAGGCATCTGCTCAATGGGGGCGAGTAGTGAGGTAGGGACTAACACCACCTGTATCCCCTCGAACGGTGTGTCTTGTATATGCATATGCAAGACAACTATAATGACACCTCACTACTCATCTATTTTAGTATAGGACTTTTGTTATGAAAACGCCAAGAAAATCCAGTAGAGGTAGAGCGCATCGTAAGGTGCCGCTTCCTTCAGATTGCAAACATAATACACTAGATAATGTAGAAATATTAACTACATTTGATTGTAGATGGTGCGAGCAAAAAACACTGATTACAGATCAGTATGATTCACACCCAGGAATCTGCGTTGATTGTTGGGATGAAGATACTCGTGAGCGTAGTAAGAGAAAAGGTTATAGGCGAAAGGACTATCTCGAGGAGAGAGATGCTGAACTTGCCATGCAAGGAAGTTTGGAGGAATTTATGCACGACGCATTGTTATATAAACAGGATGACATTTTTTTCTTTCTTGATCATTGGATCATTGTTAGAAAAGATGGGACTCCTATACTCAACGGGACTCCTGAGGAATTTGAGAAAGGTTTACGTGCGTTGATTCGTAAAGAGAGTCAGAAGGCACAGAACGTTCGTGACTGGAGTACCTATGATGTTTGGACAGGTACGTTTGACGAGGAGCATTTTTAATGACAGCAATATTCGATCTAGAGCAGAAAATGCTCGAGTTTGCTAATGTCACCGCTGACATAGAGATGCTCAACAGGCATTTTACCGAAGACCCCAAGTGGGAGGGCATGAGCGGAGAACTGTGTGACGCCATACTCAACAAGTACGGTGCCATACAGCAACTGTACGAAATCAAGTTTCAGAATATGTGGGACACATTTGAAACAGTGTGTCGTGAATATCATGAAGCAAGGAATACCGAGGAGGTATAAGCATGGCACGCAAGAAGAATCGCGACAATCGTCGCCGTGGTGCACTTGAGCGACTGCTCAAAGTGGACAGTCCTGATATCAAGCAGAGGCATGATATCGCTATCCTAGAGAAGCGACTCGGAATCGCAAGCGGCAAGTGATCCGGCAGGAACGGCATGTTTGACGAATTCATCATGATGATAGGAGTACTCGGTGGTATCGGGTACTTTCTATTCTACTGTTTCATAGTCGGATTTATTCTCTGGGTGTTATTTGAGTTCGGTGGTTTTATAATTAAAACTATCTGGTTCGGTTTCTGTTTCTTTATTTTAATGGGACTCCTAGCATGGATGTTTTTATGATCGATCTTCTGGTAGGTCTTTGTATGGCAGCACTGCTTTTATCTGCATTCGCAAACGCATGGGAAAAAAGTGAAGAGCGACGACATAGAGATTCTTAAGAATGTGGACTGTCCTCTCAAGGAAACTATCATTTCGCTGATAGAAAAGCATGCGACAAGAGATGGCAAGTCCAATGTAGACAAAGAGTTGGCACTGACACGTATCTACTCTCCGCACAAATACAATCTTCCGGACTTTGAACCCTACATTGACTGGGTGCATACACTGGGATTCTCAGAGAAACGTGCCGAACCTTCAATGGTCTGGGGATTGACATACATCGGAGATGACTTCACCTATCCTCACGATCATAATCCGTATCGCATTACGGGCATACACTATCTGCGAGCAGAGGAAGGTTGTGGATTGCTACAGTTTCCTGAGACTGTCATTGAACCAGAAGAGGATATGATTGTCACTGCACCAGGATGGAAGATGCACTCGGTTCTCCCAGCTGAGAATCCAGAAGCAAGACGAACATGCATTGTGTTTAATCTGCTATGAAAGTAAAGATTATACATCATCCCACCGACGAACGCTGCATCGCTTCCGCAAAGAGATTACAGGGACTCCTACCATTTGAGTCCGAACTGTATAGTAAGTATTCTGATCTCGAACCAGAGAAGTTTCCAGAACATGAAGTCGTCAACTACAGAGAGATGGATCAAAAGTACGATCCGCCCAATCCAGTTGTACTGAAAAGAATGCTTGGTTGTATCTTCACGCACTATAGCATATGGGAAACACTGACCGAGAACACATTGATTCTTGAGGATGATACAAGACCACTGCATGACAGAATAGATCTTGACCTCCTAGAAAACTTTGATGGTGACGTGATCAATCTAGGGACTCCTATCTTTATGGGAGAGCATACCAACAGGAAAGCATTCTTAGAGATGATCACAGGAAAGCAAGGATTAAGTAAAAAGCGAAAGGTGAAGGGCAGTTGTCTGTATGGAGCGCATGCTTATCTTGTAACACCGAAGGGTGCGGAGAAACTAAATCGCGCCACTCGCTACAGTAGATTGGCAAGACCCAATGACATGACTGTTAACATTGACACTGTTGATATTCAGGATCTAAAACCATTTGCATTTGAACAAGCATTTTATGAGCGTTGGTCTTATATAAGAGGGGATATAGGTGCACAGTACTGTGCTCAAAAATTCGGAGTGTTTAATAAACAACCATGAAAGATTATAAGATGTGGGACATGACTGTACAAACCTACGAAGTGTCAAGCAAGGCAGACGATGCCTATCGTCATGTAGAGATTGAGTTTAATGGCGGGTCAATCAAAATGTATAAGATCTGGGAGAGCATGTACAGTATCGCAAAGCATGAGTTCTACCATGGTGATGGTCTGCGTTTCATTGTTGGGTATGAACTACAACTAGATACTATAAAAGGTGAGTTTATACAGCATGAGCACAAGACGCATATTAATTTAAGTAATGTTTGCAGATTGAAAGTAATAGAGAAGATCAATGGACAGCGTAGATAGTGATAATGTAGTTTCAATTGCCAAGTGGCAGGAGAAGAAGCAGGAAGAAGTGAAGTTTATCATCGACGAGTTGGGTTTGGAAAAACTCATTGATGATCTCACCAACATTCATGCCAACTTCAGAGAAACCTTTGACTTGGAGGATGAACCCACCTACGGTGACTGGTGTCGTTTACAGCAGACACTAAATATTTTCGAAGATATGATGGAGCACATCTGGTATAATCATGCGACTCAGTCGCGACCGGAACTGTTTGATCTAGCAAGTCAACTAAAATCTACTGTGAAAAATATGATGCACTTTGTTGAGGACAATAAGTATGACCCCACGTGAAGCACTGTATAACATCGTTGTAAAACTTGGACCACCTCAAACTTTGCGTGATGATAACATCACATATGAAGAAGCAAGGTTACGAGACTCCGTGCAAGTTCTTAAGGATTTGATCGACCAACACGAAAAGAAGAATGATTGAAGACATACACTGTCGCATGGGCGAGGGTGCAGGAGACATCATCGGTCAAATAAACACAGCGCATGCTTGGGCAGCGGAACATCAAAGACCAGTGCGCCTGAATATTCATTGGGGTCCCCAATTTGAAGGCGACTACAAAGTTGTAGAGACTGACACCGAATCCATTGTGGACAGATATAGGCACGTGCACGAGCACACTTGGCAAAATCAAATGGTCTGCCTTGAGCATGTATTCAAATCTGATATGTTTTCTTTTCTGGAATATCTTTTTGATGAACCCGATAATGAGTTGAGGAGAAGAAATCGAACTAAACGCTGGCACTTTGAAAGCGGAGCTCCTTCTGGTGAACTGCATGGTGGGTCTGTCGATGAACCAACAGATACTCCATATCAACCAATCGGAGGTCCCGAGTGGAGATGGCAACAAGAACCCATGTTAGGGGATACGATAGTTTTCTGGAACTATAATTACAACGCAAATGACGTCAAGGAGCACAAAGCATATCCCTTTGATGCAAGTGTGTGGAGAGCAATAGATCTTTCTCTGCACCTAATGTTTCCAAAACATAAAATTATAAGAGTGTCTTACAGAGATGACTTCAGATACGTGCACGACATGATAGCAAATTGTGCTTTTTGTATTGGATATGATGGTATGTGGCATACTGTTGCTAGAAACTTTGGTAAACTTTTTATCAGCGCAACTGACGACTTTGGCATATCACACAAAGCAACGAACCCATTGGCGCCCATATTCAAGATGCCTCAACAGTTTTTCGACTTCTTGCGTAACTGTGCATACACTGAAGGTTTCTTAGAAAGAGAACAAGAAATTGCTATGAACTACCATGCGAAAAAGATTGGTATGATTATACCACATAGGGAGTATCATACGTTGGAGAATATCGTTGCAGTTTGAGATGTTAAAGGATAACATTGGAGTTTGGCATGAATGCATGCCACGCTGGTGGTGCGAAGATCTTATTGAGTGCTTTGATAAAAAGACTGTTGAGGTTCAAGAAGCAAATCCAGGATACGGCGAAAACGATGATATAGATTTTTATATGTTTCGGAACAATGAGAAACGTGAAGATGTGTCAACAGTCCTCGAGAGGTTTGGTAGATTCGATGAGTACAGCGAACCATTAAAACGACAACTAGAAATTTGCCTCAATGATTATTGGGGACACGTTGTAGCACCGTTCAATGAAAGTGAACAGACCAGTCCTTGGGGTAAATACTTAGAAGAAGTAGAGTGTAAGATACAACGCACTCCACCAGGAGGTGGATTCTGTCAGTGGCATTATGAACAGGGCAATTGCTACCACACTTCTAGAAGGTTCGGTGTATGGATGATATATCTAAATGATGTGAATAAAGGTGGTAAGACTGACTTCCCAAACCAAGGGTTATCAGTAAAACCAGAAGCAGGTAAAATGGTAATTTGGCCAGCATGCTATACGCATACACACAGATCTGCCCCTGACTTGGAAGAATGGAAGTATATAGTCACTGGATGGTTGGTGTATAAGGATCCAGACGATCCAAGAAATAATAGAAAATATGAACCAAGTAGAATTAGAAAGAGTAGTCCTTGAGGTAATCGGTGGGTGTAATTACACCTGTCAGATGTGCCCACAAACAAATCCTGGTCGAGGAAAAAACTGGACTAGGAAGATGCCGCTCAAGCAATTTAAGAGCATCCTTGATCAGATTGTCCCGAAGTACGGGACTCCTCAAATTAATCTAGAGGGTTCAGGCGAACCCACGCTCGCGAAAGACCTGCACAAATATGTGCGTGAGGTAAAGAAGCGAGGACTCAATTGTTACATGTACACTAACGGATTCAATCTTCACGGCGACTATATGAAGCGTGTCGTCGATGAAGGAATAGATTTCATTCGGTGCTCTGTAATTGGTTTTGATCAAACTACATATGCAAAGTGGATGAATACGGATAGTTTTTTTCATATCCGTCACAACTTGGGTGAACTACAAAATTACAAGTGTATGACTAATGCACCTGTTGAGTTAAGCACCTATCACTTAATCACTGATAATAACCAGATTCCATACGAGGTATCCGAATATAGGCAAAACTTTATCGAGCATGTTCAGTCTAAGGCATACATATGGAAAATGCACAACTGGTCGGGCAACTATGATCCGAACGGTAACATGCGGATAGGCACAGAAAGAAAAACTTGCGGTAGACCCTTCGGTCCGGAGATTACGATCCGTGCTGGTGGCAATGGCAAAACTGGAGCCATGACACCTTGTTGTCAAACCCTTGGTCCCCCGAACGAGGCGAAGTCTGTCCTCGGTCACTTTGAGGATCAAACTTTTGAGGAAATCTTTTGGGGGAAAAAATATGAAGAACTCCGAAAGGCGCATCAAGAGGAAAGGTTCGACGACATTGAATACTGTAAGAACTGTGACTTCTTGTACGATGACCCCGAGGTGTTAGTTTGGAGTAACGATCCAACGGCAAGGACAAAGCACATGTTAGGCACCAAGTTCTCACTCAACGACAACATTATAGGGAGAGCAAATGCTTGAACGCGAAAGAAAATATTGTAAGACCATGGGAAGAAGATAAGACCGTATACCTATGGCATCCTCCTAAGACTGGAGGCACTAGTATTTGGTTTAACTTAAAGCGAGTTAGCCGACTCAACGGGCACGCATACTGGTATAGGATACCTGATCACAGGGTGATAATAACAGAATCCAGAGATTTTCATAAATGGATGCTGTCAGAACCAACTTGGTGTAAGCACCTATCCGTATTGAAAACAACTATTCCCGCCTACGTTCCTTCTATTTTGGCGGTAAGAGATCCATACTCTAGATGCATGTCCATGTATTCTTATTTTCAGAAACATCAGGCGAAGAAGAGCGGTAGATCATTGGGCGGATTCTCTGAGTGGTTTAAACAATATGTAGATTACAAAAAAAGATGGTTTCCATGGAGACCTTGTGCTGTTTGGAAGAATCACCTAACTGGTCCAGTTGCGATACTTAGATACGAATATCTTCGCGAAGATTTTAGAGAGATTACTGGGCACGAATGGAGTGATGAATACGATTTTAATGCCACCAAAAAGTGGACTAGAGAAGATGCTTTATATGTTTATTCACAGAGGGATGTGGATAACATAAACAGAGTATTTGCTGAGGACTTTGAGGTGTTTGGTTATGAAAAGGTATAGTGTATTGGCACTGCTCCTTGCGGCGCAGACGACCCAAGCAGATGATATGTACGAAGTCGCGAAAGATACTTGTTGGGATTTGATCAAGAACGAGTATCCTACCAAACGCATCTATCTTAACACGCACGACAGGATCGGGTATTCGGGAGATGCCCGATTCTTCATGGCGGGGAGATGTTTTGAACCTGCCTGCAATGAACCATTCAGTTGGTTTGTGTACCAAGTCAGATACATTGAAGGCAGGAAAGCATACATCACCTGCACCATGCCAGATGGTGGTGAACCTAAGTTAGATCGTTACAATCAGAACAACAGTTTTATGCCGCCTGAATAGTCTTGATCTCGCAGTGCTTATTATCATTCAACTTCACTATAGTACCAGCACGCAATGATCTACTGCGAACAGTAAACTCTTTGACTTCTTTGCGTTGGATCTGACAGTTAGTTACAACTGCCCAGTCATTACCTTTCTTGTCAGTGACATATATCGTGTCTTCGACAATATGAATGACTGGCTCGAGTGATCTCGTAGGAAGGACATCTGCGTTAGCAATAGCAGGAATGAGCAGCAACATGAGTGCTATCTTTTTCATGGATTTCTCCTTGCGTCATCACGACGGTCTGTCGCCTCACGGCGAATTATTACATTTTTATTACAGTTTTATTACTGTATACATTATATAGTCTCCGTAAATATTTAACTTTACATTCATGACGAATTATTATAATATAAATAATACCGATGATACTGTGGGATACAGGTCATCAGTTCTCTACGCAGAATGGTCTGGTAGAGTATAACAACAATCTTGCTTAATATAAGGAGATCCGTTATGGTATCTAAAGCATTTTCTTTTCCACGTTCACACTTCATTGGTTTCGATCACGTTTGGAATGAGATTGAAAGACTGTCAGACATGGCAGACAACAAACTCTATCCTCCACACAACGTAGTCAAGCACGATGATGTTAACTTCACCGTAGAACTTGCCTTGGCAGGTTACAGCAAAGACGACCTCACTGTTGAAGTGAAGGACGGTATCTTGGTTGTAACAGGTGACAAGTCAAGCGAAGAACGTGAGTATCTACACCGTGGTATTTCTTCTAAGAAGTTTACACGAACATTTAGGTTGTCAGAACACGTTGTTGTAAGCGGAGCGGATTTTGTGGATGGACTACTGGTCATTGACCTGAAAGTAGAGATCCCAAAAGAGAAGCTGCCTCGCGCTATCCCAATTGGTAAAACTAAGGGTAAGAAGCAACTTTTAACTGAGGACTGAAATGAAAAACTTGGCAATCGTTGCCTTGTGTTTCTTTTCTACTTTCGCATCTGCAAGTGACATCGAAGAGGTCGTCGTCAAGGCGAGGCACGTTCGCATTGTCATGATTAAACTAGCAGAGACCCACGTGCAGGATCCAAAGACTGGTGACTGGCACTATGTGGAAGAGCGCAAAGTAGAAGATAACAAGGCATGACAACTCGGGGAGACTTCGGTCTCCCCTTTCAAGGAGACGTGTAAATGGAACTAATACCCATCATTGGAATCGGTGCCGTGATGATGATTGCTCCTGTAGCAATCGGCGTCACGCTCGTCTATTCATACGAAGCAACCAAAGATATCGGCAAAGAATAATCGTAAGTCATTGATTTGATTAAAGTTTTTCAGACTTTACTTTGATACCCGTTTCAAGCATAATAACTGTATGGTTGATAACGGAGATGAAATGATGATTGATATTGCTATTAACAACTTGTTCGACGCGATTGGTAAGGACTTCGCTGCTTGGCGTGCTCGTGGTGAGTACGGTAGCGAGAACGACTATGGTGAAATGGTCGATAACCTGCACGTTGAAGAAGGTCGTAAGTATCTCAAGATTGTCAAGAAGTTGGGCAGTCAAGAGATGGTTTGGGGTTTCATTGTCAAGAAAGATGACAAGAAGTTCCGTGCTGGCGACATCTTGAAAGCAGCATCTTGGGCAGCACCTGCCCGCAACCAAGCGCGAGGAAACATCCTCGACGGTGACTTCTCTTGGGTTCGTTGGACTGGTCCGGAGTATCTGTGAAGATACTTCGGGAGACCACCAACTGGTCAAAGGTTGAGTACACTATACCCAAACACGATTACTTGGTAGAAGGTGGCCATGGCGGTCGCCTCATTGCTATGCGCAAAGAGGGTTCTGACGTTTGGGAGAAGTTTAGCAAGGCAATCCCGTTCGGGAAAAAACACCGCACGTTTAAAGAACTGCGCGAACCATTGCCCACTGAATTCGTAAAACCATTCCAAGCGGATGCTTGGGAAAAGAAAGAATATAATTCCTTGGAGATGTTTATGTCATGAAATATGCATTAGTTGAACGGTGCGGTGATTCTATGAAATGGTATGCTGATAAAATTGATGAAGCATTTCCCATTCTCTCCGAATACAGTACTGAAGTTTTGGTGAGAACATATGATTCGTACAATACTAGCAACTTCATTGCTAACGAAGATTGTTCTTTTATTTGGAAAGTAGAGGTTGTAGATGCCGAAGAAGAAAGTAATTCCACCCCCAGTTGATGTAGTCGGACGCAAGGTTTCTTGGAAACCTAGTCCTAATTCAGATCGCATGTACGGCGAGGTTGTGCATGTAGGATTCCAGTGGCCATATCCCAAAGACCCTAAATACCCTTCTGGGCGAATTCGCATGCTGAAGCAACAACTTACAGTAGCGATTGCCGACGGACGTCTCTTTAAGATGTCCGGCGAGATAGAAGATCTTAAACGGATTGGGATGATCGCGGAGTCATCAAGCGAGGATTAATGCACTGGATAACATTACTCACATCATTGTCGATTGCTGGAGTCGCTGCGTGGTACAGTATCGTAGGACTCATGGCAATCTTCTCGGGTGCGGCGATAGCGATCGCCATTATGGGTGGTGTATTGGAAGTTGGCAAACTGGTAACTGCTGCATGGTTACACGCCAACTGGAAGAAAGTACCACTGTTGATGAAGACGTATCTTACATCAGCAGTGTTTGTGTTAATGGTAATCACTTCCTTGGGTATCTTTGGTTTTTTGTCAAAGGCACACTTGGAACATTCTATATCAGTAGGTGGAACAAATGAACTTCAGATCACCAACTTGGAGAGACAGATTGCGAGACAGCAATCAATCATTGCTGATACAGAGACGGTACTCACGCAACTGGATGATCAGGTACAGGTACTCATCGACTACGACCGCATTCGAGGTCCTAGTGGTTCGATTGCAACTCGTCAAGCGCAGGCAGAAGAAAGGCAAATGCTTAACGAGGGCATCGATGCTGCGTACATTCGAATTGACGAACTACAGAAAGAACTCACCCCGCTACAGCAAGAAGCACTGGAGATTGAGGTCGAAGTTGGTCCGCTTAAATACATCGCGGAGTTAATCTATGGAGAAGACGATGCCAGGAACCATTTTGATCGTGCTGTTAGGTTCGTTATTATCCTTCTTGTTACTGTATTCGATCCTTTGGCAGTCATACTCTTACTCGCCGCTACCATGGGATTCACCGCCAGAAAACAGTCACGTATGTTCACGGACGATGGTGAGTTAAAAGTAGGGCGAGAGAACGTTGTTGATGTAGAGGAACTTCTGCCAGTCGAACCTGTTATGGATCCACCAAGTGCGGTTGATGATGCAGCAAACGTCATGAGCAATTATGAGGAGATTGAAGACCTGCCTCCTGCTGATGAGATAGACGAAGTCCTTGACCCCGACGACGGACACGGTATTGAAGACATTAACGATCCCACTGATAAGGTGAGGCGAGGTTGGGTAAACTGGCAAAGAAGGAACAGAAAAAAGACTTGACATTGATATCAGATTGCGGTAGACTATTATCATGAATATATTTTACTTACATGAAGAACCTAAGCAGTGCGCCAAAGAGCACAACGACAAGCACTGCGTCAAGATGGATATTGAATATCCACAGATGCTCTCGACTGCGCACCGTGTTCTCGACGGGGATGAGTGGTACGACAAAACTGCTAACGGTAGAAGAATCAAGCGATGGAAACATCCGGAACCCATTATGGATTCTGTACTGTACAAAGCAAGTCATATCAATCATCCAAGCGCAGCGTGGGTCCGCGAGAGCAAGAATAACTATAACTGGTTATTTCAGTTGTGGATGAACCTCTGCGAAGAGTACACTTGGCGTTATGGAAAAACTCACATGTCTTGGACGAAACTTGGCGTCGCGCTATCTCGTCCCCCTAAAAATATTGATGACAAACCATTTGTCCAACCACCTCCAGCAATGTCGCACTTCCCTCAATGCATCGTGGAAGGAGACTCCATCGAATCCTACAGAAATTACTACAGAGAAGCAAAGGCAAGTTTCTCCAAATGGACAAGGCGACCAGTGCCAGAGTGGTGGACAGTATGAACTGGATTAAAAAACTTCTGGGGACTCCTCTTGATAAAAACCCTATAGATACTGTTATCATTGAGAAACTTCCTGGTGCAGATAATGAACAAGTGCAGGAAGTGTATCAGGCAAGGTGGGTTTGGTATCACACTATCCTTGCGGTAGAGATCGCGTTCACAAATATTTTGTTAATTTGTATACTGATGGTTTTAGCATTTAAATGAGTAACGGTTACAAGTCAGGGAACACAAGGATGTTCAATATTCGTGTCCCCGAATATCTACATGCACAGTTTAAAGAAATCTGTGGAGAAGCAGATGTAACCATGGCGAGTGCATTGATTGGTTACATGGAACGTATTGTTGATGGTACTGAAGATATCGGTGGTAAGAGCAAACCGAATGCTGAGTTTGATCCGCTGTCAGATATCCGAGGGCAGTACAAAGAAGGTGAGGATTACTAATGGGAATAGATTACAGGTACAATGAATTTGCGTTGATAAGCGAGTTAGAAGATTATGTCAACTCGACTTACGACGAGCACTACTCCAAAAACAAATACCAAGCAACCGAGTTTATTATCGACGGTGGTCATGGAGAAGGATTCTGTCTCGGCAATATCCTCAAGTACACGCAGCGATACGGTAACAAAGAAGGCAAGAACCGTAAAGACTTGTTGAAGGTTCTCCACTATGCGTTGATTGCGTTACACGTTCACGACTTGGAGCATGCTGATGATAAGAGATTTTAAAGTTGATCAACATTTTGTTGTTCCTATCATGAAGTGCCATGTAGATTTGCCTCATAAGGAAATCGCTGATTATTGTAGGAAAAGATTGCATGAACATGGTAATTACACTAGTTACTTCGACGACAAATTCAATGATCATATGAAGTTAAACTTTCCTTACCGCAATGCATTAGAAAGCACTTTGAAAGCAGCAGGAAAATTATTTGCCGAAGAAAGGCAGATTGAGACGATACCGTACTTTGACTATTGGTTCTCAGTTTATTGGGAGGGTACGGATCACGTGTTGCATACGCATCCTGGCACAATAGCAGCAGGAACTTATTATCCTCATGGCGACGAAAACTCCACCAAGATAAGGTTTAGACATCCGGCGGCAACTCTTTTAGCTCACGCTGAACCAAGCAACGACGCCGAAATGTTCTACACTCACTATCCCAAAACAGGTGAGTTGAATTGTTGGCCAAGTTGGTTAGAGCACGAAGTCCGACCGCAAGGGAAGGTTGATCCCCGAAACAGCAGAGTCGCTATATCGTTCAATTATGGCAAGACATCACAGGCGATAATCCGTAGTCCTGAGTGGAAGGCGCACTAAGTCGTTGATTTCATTAGAGTTATTTCTCTTGCTTTTTCCTCTTGATTGAGGCATAATAAAACTATAGGAGGAGCATTCTATGCGTATCTATGGTTCTATGTCACATGATTTTACTGGTCGTAAGATCAAGAAAAGTAAACCCAAGGGTGAGGTCTACGCTAAATATAAGCGACCTGCCTTTTCCGAGATGACTGCCCGTAGTGGTCCTGTTCGTCGCGATGAAGGTGTGGTCTATGCTTCGGTAGACTGTACGAAGGGTGGTCCCTGCGCTGCTCCTGAGAAGAAACAGTATACGGGGACTCTGGTCAAAGGTATTGCGACGATGCATAAGTCGAACGCTGTACCTGTCATTGACGACGAGCAAGCGAAAGATCTTGCCCGTATGCGGAGGTGATGTATGCCGTCAGGTGTTTGGACAGAAGAACGTGTGCGCGATTATTTTGATACGCACTGGGACATAACTCTACGACAACTAGCGAGGATGAGTGGGTGGTCTGTTAAAGACCTGAAGACAATTCTACTTATGGGGTAGGATATGCGATACTTACTTTTCGGAGCATTAGTTTTGCTCTTTGTTGGTTGCGGTCAGTTAGAGCAATGGAAACCAAGTGAGTTCGACAACGTAGAGTTTAACTCGTTGGCGACTCTATATGTCTTGGCGAATACACCAGCGTCAGAAGAAGAATGGTGTAATCGTCGTGAGTTGTTTGCCATGAAACGTATGTCGCTGAGGTTGCAAGTTTATAGCGAACATAGATTGAACGATAACATCGGTGATATCTACAGAGAACTTAATTCTCTGATCAACGAACTATATGATAGGGAAACACCCAGCAACGTGTACTGTAAGGTAAAAAGGATGACTGTTGCTGAATCTATAGATCATATGCTCGAAGTGTTCGGAGGAAGGAAATGAATGTAGATCTTTGGCAGAAGGCAGCAGAAATAAAGGTTCGAGAGTACAGATCACTTTTGGACGCAGGACATATAACTATGGGCGAGTACACAGAACTCGTTGATGATCTTTGTGATTATGCTCGCATAGAAGAGCAACTTGAGACTGAGGACATCAAGAACAAGGTAGTCAAGGCAATTGACGCCATTAAAATGGTAGCAGGATTGCTGTAATGGAACTAGAAACAATAGAAGAAGTGAACCCTAATGCACTCGTTGGTGTAGAGTGGGTTTCTAATTATTTTAAGCAGGACGCAGTAGCGGATCATGATGCCTATGGAAAAATCCGTTGGGCGTGGGAGTTTACTCACGATAGCATGCCTGTAGAGGTTCACATGCTTCGCACCTTAAATGGCCAGTATGCTCTTGCTGTAGCAGATTTTGGAATGAATGGAGCAGTAGCAAGGGATTGGTCTAAACAAAACAAGAATCTACTCAAAGACGCAAAGAGTAGATTGTGTAAAGCAATGAACAGTGATTTCTTTGGCGACTTGGTATAGTAATGAAAAAATTTAATTTGGACTTGATCGAACTACCAAAGATCAAGCGTGTTACCGTCAACGGTAAACGTCATTATGTAAAAGAGGATGGGGAAGCAGTTCCGTACCCTTCTGTCACAACCGTCCTTGCCTCTTGTAAAAAAACCAAGAGAGCATTACATGAATGGCGTCGCCGAGTAGGTGCTGAGCAAGCGAACAAGATATCGAAGCAAGCATCTTCTCGCGGCACGTCAGTCCATACTTTGATAGAGGACTATATACAAGGAAAGGAGTCAACTGGCGTAATAATGCCAAACGCACGCGACATGTTTGGTCGCTTGCGCGATGTTGCTGATGAGCACATCGACAATGTTAGATTGATCGAAGGACTGATGTACTCCGAGTATCTGCGAGCAGCAGGAACGGTAGACATGGTCGCCGAGTACGATGGGAAAATTTCAGTGATCGACTGGAAAACTTCTGCGCGGCGAAAGACTCGATCTAAGATATATAACTACTTCAAGCAGGAAGCTGCGTACGCAGTTATGTTTGAAGAGATGACTGGAATACCTGTGACTCAATTAGTCACAATCATTACAACGCAAGAAGGAGAGTCTCAAGTATTCATCGAACACCGTGACGAGTGGGTAGGTGAGTTCTTGAAGTTGAGAGACCAGTATGAGTTGGAATTACAGGATAGCGCATCGCCCTAAAACTGATCCCCTGTTGGGATATCAGATTCACGAGATCTATTATGATGATGAGGGCAATGTCAAATTTTATTCAACAAATCCTGTAACTGCTTTTGGTGATATACCAGATGAGTTGTATGAAGATATGTGTAACATGATGCGTGCGTTCGACGAAGAACCGTTGAACCTTGATCATGTAGATTACCTGCTGACAAGGAAGGAGCAGGGTTCCGGTCAAAAGAGGGAAACGTAAGGGTACGACTGCGAGGGCATGGTAGAGATGTCCTGATGTGTCACTGCTATAGACTAGGAGAAGCAGCGTAGACGGGGTCGCAGTCATAAGTCGTTGATTTTAAACGACTATTTTAGATTTGCTTTTGTTCCACTATTCAGTCATAATATATAAATAGTGGAAAGGAGAAAGACTATGTGGACACCTACTAAACTCGCAGTTCTTGTGACGTTCTTCGTTGTCGGTCTTTGGACTGGCGCTGCATATGGTCAAGTCAATATCCCTGCTGATACAAAAATCATCGTTGTGGAAAGTAAGACTTGTCGCGACTCGGTTTATTATAAAGGAACCAACACAATGTATGTGTATGATTGCACGAGCAAGGGCAGGGTTGCAACTGCTACCGATCGTGTTGTCAACCGAAGCATTGACCGAACTGCTCGAACGGTTGAGCGTTCTATTCAACATGGCATTGATCGTCAGATCTATGAGATGGGAAGGAAGATCGACAAAGCACTTGGTCGCTTCTAATGTTGGTATATTATCATGCTAGGACTCCTCAGTACATTGAGGAGTTCGCCGATTGGTGTTGCGAAGAACTAGGCATAGACAAACTTCGCGGATGGATTGACTTCCGTTGGCATTACGGTGAATTAGAAGATAATGCGTTTGGATTATGTACAGGTGACTCTCGCGAAGTTTCCATACAGATTGCCACTAGGCAGTTTGGCGAATCAATATCCTACGAAGATAAACTCAAAACTGTTGCGCACGAACTAGTGCATGCTCGTCAGTATCTCCGAAGAGAACTTACAAGTCATCCTGACGAATGGGATCTACCTGTTTCCCGTTGGAAGGGCAGGACTGTTCGATACGGAAAAGGCATCTATGCTGAGAACGATACTCCTTGGGAAAGAGAAGCACGACGTCTTGAAGAAAAACTATTTAAGAAGTGGATGGAGGAAGAAGTATAAATAGATACATCCAAGAGGAAGGTATCTATGGCAATCCGTTCAACAGATGATCTAAAAATCCAACTCGATAAGTGTGGATACACCGATCTCAAGCAAGGTAAAACTCGAAGTACAGTGGTTGTCCAACTCGAAAAGGGTAGCGACCGAGAAGGTGCATTGAGAAATATTGCCACTAAGTTGAAAGGCAGATATAATCCTAGTGGCGGTACATCATCAGTAGGTCGTGCTGAGATGGGGACTTACTACGTTGAAGTAAAAATCAAAGGTGGCGGTGGATCAGGCGCAGGTTCTGACATCACCAAGCTCGCCGAGTCTGCCCAGTGCGTCTACAATGCTGCTTGCTATGCCAAAAAACCATACACCCATGATGGACTCAAAGGTGCCAGCAGTAAGTACGACGTTGACGAGAAAATCGAAAACGTGCTAACCAAACTGCCAGACGACTGGATTGCATCTTCTAAGTTGGTGGCGGCGCAATTAAAGAAGAAATTTCCATCTACCACTTACAAGCACCATCGCGGTTCTGCTTGGGTAAACAATTTATACACGCATGTGAACCTACTCAACAGAGAGGCAGGTAAACCGTTTGGGGATGCAAACAAATGGAGTCCTGCTGATATTTGGATGGTTACTCCAAAGGGAGCAACCGTCAACTTGACCTCTGCTAAAACTTTCACTGAACTGAACGAAATGTTGATCAAGAATTTTATCAGCAAAGATATCATCGGAGTTTCTCTTAAGAAATGTGTAGGCAGGGTCAACTACAAAGAGTTGAACTTGGGTAGAGAACGACCGACTTTTAAATACGAAAGAACAACAACTGGTCTCCGTGGATTCTTTGACTCTGGTGACGGATATCTTTTCTTCAACGGTGGTAAAGCACAGTTCCGTAAGTTCGGCACTACATGGCAGGGCGAACTAAAAGGTAAGAACGCGAACATGGGTAAGATGTCCGGTGGACCAATCAAAGGGTTGGTCGATATGATCATCGGACCAGGAAAAACTTTTATACCACAAAGAGAACTCAGCGAACGCAACGATGAGACAATCAAAAAGTTTTACGATTGGTATACTGCTTGTCCGGACACAAACAAGATGGACGAGTACGAATTTTATAAAGCAGTTATGGAAAAGGATATGAACTGGTTTGTCTCTAAGATTATGACAACCCAACTTATCTCCATAGTCGAATCAATGTCAAAGAAAAACAAAGATCGTTTCGCCTCAGGTCTAGTGAACTATGCTGGGTCCGAGTCAGAATTATCTGGACCATACGCAAAGGTATACTAAAATGGCGCAGTTTAATAAACATTTCCAAACAATGCTTGGCAATAATGAAGACATCTATGAAGTCACTATGCTCGGCGATCAAAACGGTAATATCATCAACAGTTTTGGTGACGCGGCGAACATTCCTATTGCTGCTGGTCAGGTAACTGGGTACAGCGTCGTACACAAGTTTGGTTTGGTCGACGGTACTAACAGCGGCAACCTATCCACGATCTGGTCTCCAGCCGATACATCATCGACACTACTATATCCTTGGGACTACACTCCTGGGACGGTGGTAGCAGTTAGTACCAGCGGCGATGATACCAACGGTGGTTCTGGCGCACAAACAATTGTAGTAGAAGGTTTGGACGCCAACTATAATGAGATCTCAGATACTCTGACCATGGCGGGTGGGACAAACACCGCAGCGAGCAGTAACCAATATATTGTGGTTCATCGTGCCTTTGTTGCGAGCGGAGCAACTAACGTCGGAAAGATTAGCATTAATGCTGGCGCAACCAAGGTTGGTGAGATCGCCGCAGGGTACGGACAAACTTTGATGTCAGTGTATACGGTTCCTGCTGGGCACACCGCATACCTGTCGAACCTGAGAGTGTCCTCGTCAAAGCAGACGTCAAGCATTATTCGTTTGATGGTCAGACCGTTCGGTGGCGTGTTCCGAGTCCAGTCCACAATCTCGCTGTACTCTGGTACTGGTGAGACGCAGTTTGTAACTCCGCTGAAGATTACTGAGAAATCCAATATCGACGTCCGGATCACTGGGGGCACCAATAATACGGTATCCTGTGACTTCGATATGGTGCTGGTTGAGAACTAAAAGTTATATGCATATAGCCAAACAATCCTTTACTTTTGTGTCCAGATATAGTACAATGCCCGTATGAAATCGTTTATGACACATCAAATGCTCTCTGAGGCGAAGAACACTCACATGACTCACATCGAGGACAAAGTCCTCTATGGTGGGGTCAATGGCACCCGAGAGGCGATTAATGCCCTTCGTGGGTTGCGGGATATGCTAGCTGGCAAACATAAAGGTGATATCTCCGTCAAGTGGGACGGTGCCCCTGCTATCTTCGCAGGCATCGATCCTCGCGACGGTAAGTTCTTCGTGGCGAAGAAGGGTATCTTCAACAAGAATCCTAAAGTATACAAGACGAAGGCAGATGTCGACGCTGACACTTCCGGCGACTTGAATGTAAAACTCAACGCTGCACTTGAGGAACTCCCTGCTCTTGGCATCAAGGGTGTCATACAGGGTGACTTCTTGTTTGGTCCTGGAGATGTAGCGACCAAGAATATTGGTGGCGAAAGTTATGTTACATTCCATCCCAACACTATCGTGTATGCTTTGCCAAAGGGAAGTGCTGCGGCGAAAGAAGTGAAGACTGCTCGTATCGGTATCGTGTGGCATACAACATACACTGGTGATACGTTTGAAAGTATGCGAGCATCATTCGGCGTCAACGTTGGTGCTCTGAAGAACAGTCGTAAGGTTTGGAGTCAGGATGCTATGCTTCGTGACGTGACGACTGCTACTTTGACTGCTGCCAAAACTAAAGAAGTGACCGAATACCTTTCAACTGCTGGTAAAATATTTCAGAAGATTGCTGGCAGCACCCTGCGACAACTTGAGGCGAATCAAGATCTCGCTCAGTTGATCGAACAGTTTAATAACACATTCGTCCGTAAGGGTATGGTCATACAAGACTCGCGTAGACACGTAATCGCGTTACAGCGTTGGTTGCGCACGAAGTACAAAGCAGAGATAGATAAGCGATCCACGGAGCGTGGTAAGAAGGCACAAAGAGAAAAACTCAACAAAATTATGGCGTTCTTCTCGAAGCAAAACACCGCATCATTAATCGCTATGTTCGAACTGCAAAAGAATATTGTATTGGCGAAACTGATCCTTATAAATAAACTCAATGCCCTTGCGAATATAAGCACTTTTGTTAAAACGCGGAAGGGTTACAAGGTAACAGGTCAAGAAGGATTTGTTGCTATCGACAAACTTGGTGGTGATGCGGTGAAGTTAGTTGATCGTATGGAATTTTCATATAACAACTTTTCACCAGATATATTAAAAGGATGGGATAAACCTAGTAGGAATTAAACGTGCCTAAACCACTTTCATTTAAAGATTTTCTCGTGGTCGACTATGCTCCAGGAATGGGTGAGTATATCAACTATCAAGCGGCCAAACGCAAAAAGCAGCAAGGTGCTGGCAGCAATGCCGAGTATGCTTCTTACCAACCTGAAGGTGAGAAGATAGAAGAAGCACTCACGCATGCTCAGCGTATTAAGAAACGTCAGATGATGAAGAAGATGAAGGGACGTATTAAAATTGGAAGACTTCGTGCACTGAAAAGAACTCCAACAATGGATGTTATCAAGAGACGTGCAAAGAAGAAAGCGAGATTGCTCATGCTCAAGAAATTGACTAGGGGCAAGTCAAAGCAAGATATGAGTTTCGCTATGCGTCAGTCATACGAAAAGAAACTTGACAAGATGAAACCTCGCTTAGATCGTATTGCCAGAAGGTTAATCCCCGACGTTAGAAAAGCAGATCGTGAGAGAAAGAAGGCAGCATCTGCTGCTAAAAATAAATAATGTAGTCGTAGGGAGACGACATGATTAAGTCGTTTAATGACTATCTGGTAGAAGAAGCAAAGGTCGCTTATTTTACCTTCGGTCGTATGAATCCTCCAACCTCTGGTCATCAGAAGTTGTTAGACATGCTCGCAAAAAATGCGGGCAAAAATCCTTATTTTGTTTTCCTATCTCAGTCGCAAGACGCCAAGAAAAATCCACTCGACTACAGCGCGAAGGTAAAGCATGTTCGTAAGATGTTTCCTCGTCACGCTCGTCGAGTTTTGATCAACAAGAAAGTCCGCACTGCCTTTGATGCAGCATCATATCTGTATGAGCAAGGTTTTAAAAACTTGGTCATGGTTGTTGGTTCTGACCGTGTACGAGAGTTTACGACATTGCTAGAAAAGTATAATGGTGTGAAGGGTAAGCACGGATTTTACAATTTCAAGAACATCCAAGTAGTTTCTGCTGGAGCACGCGATCCTGACGCCGAAGGTGTAGAGGGAATGTCTGCTTCCAAACTCCGTGCGTTTGCAGCGGATAATGACTTCGCAGGTTTCTCACAAGGTCTCGGATCTATGAGTAACAAGGACGCGAAGAAGTTGTTTGTTGATGTGCGCAACGGTATGGGCATCAAAGAAGAAACTGTATTCAAACGTCACGTAGAACTTGACCCTGTGTCAGAGACTCGCGAGAAGTTTGTAAAGGGTGAGTTATTTGAAGTTGGTGATCAGGTTGTTATTAAAGAATCTGAAGAGGTAGGCACTATCACTCATCTGGGTAGCAACTATGTCATCGTCGAACTAGGCGAAGATAAAGTTGTCCGCAAATGGCTAGATGCCATTGAAAAGTTGGATGAATATGTGTCCAGCGCAGAGTTTGTTCCGTCACCCACTGGTGGCAAGAGATATGCGACGCTCAATATGCGCGAAGAACCAAAAACTCCTCAAGACCCTGACATTAAAGATCGCAAGGGTTCCCAACCAAAAGCATACCATAAAGGTTTAAGTAAGTCGATGAAACGTCGGCGCGATGTTCAGTTTAAGAAGCAGACTAAAATGTCAGACTCAGATCCAAAGGCATACAAACCTGCTCCTGGCGACAAAACAACTAAAACTAAACCGTCAAAATACACGAAAGCGTTTTCTAAGATGTACGGCGACTAAATATTCGTGGTCTCCGTTATGTGCTTGACCTGACGTCCCTGTTTTATTTTCTTTTGTAATTACGAATAATACTATGCAAATCTGATTTGATTTGTTGGACAAAACTACATTAGGAAATGGTAAAATGGATAAACTGGACGCAAGTCTATGGCGCATTATCTGTGCCGCTATATTAGTAGTAACATTAGCAGTTGTTGCATCAGAGGCGATAGCGCAAGATGAAAACCAACCGCTTGATGATGTTATTAGAACCGAGTCGGTCACTAACAGTACAGTGACTACGAACGGCAACACAACCACAACACTGAAGTCTCCACCTGCTTCAGCAATCACTCCTACTATAAACACTTCCAACTCCGACCTCTGTACGTTCGGAGTTGCTGGTGCAGTACAAACGCAGATTCTTGGTATCTCTACTGGTACGCAGTTTACTGACGAAAACTGTGAACGACTCAAGAACGCAAAGACCTTGTACGATATGGGTATGAAAGTTGCAGCGGTGTCAATGATGTGTCAGGATGAAAGAGTGTTTAAGGCAATGATGAATGCTGGAACACCTTGTCCTTATGACGGACTTATTGGTGATCAGGCAAGAGCAGCGTGGTTAGCAGAAGGTAACACAGTAGAAGAAAACGTAAAACCAGAGGAAGGATTGGATGAAACGGATAAGACTGTCGCAGCTGCTAGTGGCGGCATTGCTAGTTTGCTTGCCCTCTTACTCTTACTCTGAGCAAGTATTCGGCACCACAACCAATGCGGCGAGTTCTGGATATAACTGGGTTATGTCCAATGTCTTGCCTCAGGCGACAGGGTTGACTGTCAGTAATGTGATATACAGATACACTACAGTGAAAGATCCTGATGATCCTATGTTGGTGCACGTTTCTAACGAAAATCCTATAGACGGTGGATATACATTTAGAAGTACTGATGACTGGACTGGAATACCAGGAAATACAATAAACAGAGTTATACCGATATCGCAAATACCTATCGAGTATTGGGGGGATGGAAGTATTGAGTGGGAAGGCAAAGGGAGAGTTGATGACCCTTTTGTGGTATACACTTATCAATATGACACCTGCTATGACCCACAAGCAGATCCGGATTGCCCAGGATACAAACCCGAGATACCTGATATACCACCCGTCCCAGATGTTGCTGATCCTATTAATGATCAGTTTGTGCAAGATGAGTTAGATCGCGAAATGATGCTTCGCGATGAAGACGAAGAAGAAAAACAAAGAGCAAAACTTGCAGATGCTGAAGAGGAAGAAGAAGACGTAGACCTAGAAACTGTGTTGGGTATAGTTGGGCGTTCGCTACAAGGCGCAGAGGATACTGCTAAGCACAATCAGGTCATGGCGTTAAGTCAGTTTTCTCAACAATATTTTCAACAGTTGCCTGATGGCGTTATAGAGGACACTGTTGTGTTAAAAGATTCTAGACTCCCGAGGAATAATCGGGGTCGTAGACTACAGTTTGCGCAAGACTTACTTCATGATAAATTAGTAAAATCTCAATATAGAGGAGAACAGTAATGTTCAAAAAGACGTTGGCATTGTGTGTATCGCTCGCAGCGATGAATGCATATGCTGTAGACACACCGATCATTGGGCAGGTAGAGTCTAAGTGTGTGGTGACAACTGATAAGCAGGGTGTTTATGGAAACCCGAGTGCTAGCATTCTCAGTACTGATGCAGCAGACGGTGGAGTAGAACCTGTTGTGCGATTCGATGTTGTCCTCGCTGAAGCATACAAGGCAGTAATTGCTCATCCGATTTCTTTCTCACAGAGTCCACAGTTGAACGACGTTGTTAACTGGACTGGATCAACTTCTGTCGAAGCAGTATCTGACGCTGGTATGTCAGCATACGACACTTCCAAAGTTGAGTACGATAATGTGACAGAAGTCGATCTTGATATCGCTGGTAGTACGTGGTTCAAGGTAAGTTCTGAAGCAGATTACGGTTTTAATAAGGCACTCCCAGGAGGCACTTATACTGCAATCGTAGAAGCGAACTGCATAGCACTATAAACTATGCGCTTCGTTATGGCGGTAATCGGGTGTCTGCTGTGTGCGCAAGTTTATGCTCACCAGTGGACACCCACATATCCCAAGGTAACTGGTTCATTTGTTCCTGGGATATATCAAGCAAAGATGTACTTATGGAATAATCGAAAGGATGTTTCATATTATACATTTGAAGTGTTTGATGAAGATTTTCTACCTGTACCATTCGCAACAGCAGAGAGGACGGTACAGTTAGATTATTTGAAAAAGAAAGAAGTGGTAATTTATTTTAGAGAGACAGACTACCTTCGTTCGGTTTATATTTGTAGTCGGTCTATGATTTTACAGGGGGACGTAAGTAGAACGGTTGTGTCCTCGAGGATATGTTCGAAAATACGATGAAAAGATTATTGTTGTTTTTATTTTTAGTTTCTGGTTCGGCATATGGACAGAACAACGGGATAAACCTTGCGATACCGCAAACTCCCCAGTCCTTCCAATCAGATAGAGTTAGAGCAGGTGACGTCGAGTGCTCAGCAGCAATCGGGTCATCCACAAACGTAGAGTTTGGAGTAGTTGGTATTTTAAACCAAGAAGATCCAATCTACAACCTTGCTTCGCAAGATCCATATATGATGAACAGATACAATACAGGTGAGTTCTTGCGAGACATTGGTGTATACGGGAAGATCACCATCCCGATAGGAGCACCGAAGCAAAGGTTGAATTGTAATGCGTTATATCAGTTAGAGTTAGAAAAGAAGCGATTGGAAGTTATGAAACTACAGCAGGAAATAGTAAACCTGCGTCAGTTAAAGTTTGAAGGATCTGGACTACCGACAGCACCGAACTTGATGGCAGGACCACCAAGAGAGGATTAAAATGGTAGAAGTAGCAGCAGCGTTGTCAATGGCAGGCTCTGCTTTTAAGATGTTAAAAGGGGCAATTGAACAAGGACGTGAGGTACAGGATATGTATGCGCAGTTCGCCCAGTTTTTTGATGCGAAGGAATCGCTTGCAGAGGCAGATCAACATGCAAAGAATCCATCGATGGTGGGTTCACTTTTTGGTGGCAGCAGTGTTGAAGCGCAGGCACTACAGGTTACTGCTGCCCGTCATAAAATTAAGCAACTAGAAAAAGAGTTGTACGAATATTTGTTGTACACTGGTCAACAACAATTCTATGATGATATGATGAAAGAAAGACGAGTTATTCGTCAGCGTAGAATAGAGGCAGCACAAGCAGCTGCTCGGAAAAGGGCAAATATAATAGACGGCATCGCAATAGTTTTGTTTTTATGTTTTTGTGGTGCTATGATTGCTGGATTTATGAGTATCTTATGATAAAGACTGAGATCACACAGACTGGCATCAGATATATTGTATATGATAATAATGATCGTATCGTCGTTATTACGTCTGATAGAAAACTCGCTCAAAAATTATGGGAGGAGAAAAGGGATGCGCAGAGGTAAGAAAACTGATATAATTGATTATATCGACATTCGTATTTCACAACTCGCTTCTGATATGCACAAAGCGAAAGACGAATACGACAAGCAATGGTATAATCGTATCATTCAAGAACTCAGTTGGGCAAGGTCGCAAGATCACAACTGTTACATGGGAGAAAACAATGGCGGAGTTTGAATTCGCTGGCATGACGTTCCGTGGTGGTAAGATAGTGGTGTTGATCACTGCTCTCTCTACACTTGGCGGTGGCGCATGGGGTGCGTTTGAATTTTATAACGACTACCGTAACATGAAAGCACAAATAACAAGTTACGTCGCTCCTGATCTTTCTCATATTGATCAAGAGTTAGCAGTGCAGAAAGAAACTATGGCATCTGTAGAGGCGAGTTTATCTGCCCTCTCGTTAAAGATCGATGCCTTGAAATCAGACTTGAGTACTGATATGGATAAGGTTGAAGCACTTGCTCGTCGCGTAGACGATACAACTGCAACTACCCAACGCGAATTACGAGATGATGTTTACGAGATTGAGATTCGAGTAAACGAAAGGATGAGGACTTTGGATAAAGACCTTCGAGATGCACGCAAAGATCTCGAAGAGAAGATTCAGATTATCCTTGACAATCCGCTCAATAATCCGTAGGAGGGGACATGGAACCTGAAAAGAAAGTAGTACAACTAGAACTTGAAGTTGATACTCGAACCGTTGACAGCGGCAAGAATCCATATCAAAACTGGATACACTTGGCACGAGCAGTAGATTCATGGCGGATCTTTCCTCGTCTGTTTTTATCAGTATACATATTCTTATTGTATAAAACAGTGCTCTGGTATATGGATCTACCAGAACCGAGTATGGAACAGTCAGGTTTGATTTCTGTTATTGTAGGTGCAGGTGCAGCGTGGTTTGGTTTGTACGCTGGAACTCACAAAGACTCGTCAGATAATAAGTAAAATCTAAACTCCTCTGCGATATAAATAACAGTACTATAATCTAAAATGGTACTGTCAAATGAAGTTTTCAGACTATATCGCAGAGGACGTGTCTAAAGGTCTCGCCAAGAAAGCAGACAAATCAGGTATCTCCGTCGGCACGCTGCGAAAAGTTTATGATCGCGGTGTTGCCGCATGGAAGACAGGCCACCGACCAGGAACCACTCCTTCGCAGTGGGGTATGGCAAGAGTAAACGCATTCATTGTTAAAAAGAAAAAGGGTGGACTGAACCACGACAAGGATCTTGCGTGAAAGGTTACAATCCACAAAAACAAGAGTGGGGCACAGATGCTTCCGATAAACGCGCAAGGAAGATAACTCCGAACGAAGGGAAAAATAAAATGTTGCGGTTTAAACAGTTTTCCGAAGCAGAGTATCAAGGTAGGAAAGTTACTCTGAATAAACCAATGGCGGGTGATGTCAAGAAGTCAAAGGTCTATGTAAAAGATCCGACGACTGGTAACGTCAAGAAAGTAAACTTCGGCGATAAGAACATGAAGATCAAGAAGAATATTCCTGGTCGTCGAAAGTCTTTCCGTGCTCGTCATAATTGTGACAGTCCAGGACCAAAGACTAAGGCACGTTACTGGTCTTGTAAGGCTTGGTAAAGTGTCAATAAAAACTTGGAAAACTCCAGCGAGAGGAACTGGTTGGCGTAGACTTTATATTGAGTCAGATGGATCTGGTAATTTCGTATGGAACGGCGATATGAAGCCAAGGAATATTATGCTGGACCATGAATTAGGGACAGAAGGTTGGCAGTTTAAATCTTCCTCTGATGATGGTTTTACTAGGATGGATAAGAATATACCATACTTTTTAAGGGAAGGGGAAGATAGAACTTTTATAAGAGATTCAGCAGGAAGGGGTAGATTGCATCTTTTCGTTACTACTGTAAAGTTGCCTGACTCTCATCCGTTTCTCCAAGGACCAGATTCAGCATGACAGATTATTGGAAAAATCCATATGAAGAACATGACGGTCAAGTACATTCTAATAAGAAAGTACCTGAGCAAAGTGTTGAAGGTAACATACTGTGGAGGTTAGATTCAGAGAACAATGTTTCTTATTGGATCGCAGAATCTTCTGGCGAGTTTGTTTGGAAGAACGACCACAAAAATAGATTGGCAAGTTTAGATAGTGAGAACTATACTCCAGGATGGAGTTTTAGAACTCAAACAGATTCTGAATGGACTCCTTTAGTTTTGGGAACCAAGTTTGTTTTACCAAGAACTAAAGGAAGGCACTTTCGTCCGGACTCTGATGGGGCAAGTTTTTTGTTATTTAAGGCAACCGTTATTCCTCAGGTTATACCTACGAACAGCGATGGAAAAATATTTGGGTTTAAGGTACAAGAATGAAAAATCCAGTAGCAAAACATGCCAGGAAGTTTAACAAGGGTGGTCCCATGCGCGACCGCAAAAAAGCAATGAAGAGGGGCGAAGTGAAACACAAGGGCAAACAACTAAACAGTGACAGGCAACAAACTGACACTAACACTCGCACCAACTCCTCCGCTAAAAAACCTCAAACCTATGTTGATAAAGACGGGAAGCAAAAGACACGTATGGTTCCTGCTCACCAAGATGTACAGAACGAAAAGTTAAATCCTTCTCAGGGTATCAAGGCATACATCGATGACTTTAAAAAGTCAGACGCACCCCAGTTTAAAGGTAAGTCCGATGCTAAGAAAAAAGAAATGGCGATCGCTGCATACCTTGATGCCAAGAAAGGTGAAAAGAAAGAAGATTGTTGGGACGGATATAAAAGAGTTGGCATGAAGAAGAAAGGTGGTAAGATGGTGCCCAACTGTGTTCCAGAAGAAACACAAATCGACGAACTCATGTATAAAGTAAACGTCGAAGGTTTGCCTACTATGATTGTTGACGCTGATAGTCCTTCTCAGATAAAATCAAACTTTCGCAAACTGTTTAAAAACCCAGACAAAGTTGTTCAAGATGTTGAGCGTGTTTCTAGTGCTGAAGTACAAAAACATTTCCGTCTAAAGTCTCAGGGGAAAGAAGAAATGGATGAAGGATACAACCCACGCGCTGCTCGCGCACAAAGTCATGCGGCGAATAAAATGTATGGTCGCACATCTGACCCGATTGATAAGAAACCTGCTTCTGCTGCAAAGAAACCAATCTCTAGAGCAGATTTGTTTAGAGCACTTGATAAGAAGTACGGCAACCCTAAGAAGAAAACAGGGATATATGCCCCAAAGAAAGAAGGTAGCGATAAGATGAACGGCAACAAGTTCAATCCTCGAGATATGGTTACTTTCCAAAAGATGACTAAAGAAGATGCTGAAGCACGTGCACGTTTAAAGTTAAAGCACGCCAAAGAAAAAGAGAACCTTAAGAACCGTCACTCCAAGGAGCGCGAAGCAATGAAAGAAACAATGGATCCACGCGACTTCACTGACAAGCCAGGGCATGTTGTCGTCGTCAAGAAAAAAGACGGTACTAGGATGATCAAGCATTATCACCCCACTCCAGCGGGTGCGAAGAAGTATGCTGATCGCGTAAACAAAGTCAATAAGGTCGGCGACAAGGCAACTGTCCACAAGACTGATGGTCGTAAGATTCATGAGGCGACCTCTAAGAAACTGGCAGATAAGATGAAGGAGTTGCGTGGCGGTAAAACTGGTTATATGCCCCCAGCGGAAAGAAAAGCACTGAAGGCAAAAGCGCAAGCGGAACTGAAGAAAGAGCGCGAAGCGAAGAAGGCAGCGCCACCTAAACCTGTATCTAAAACTTCTAAAGGTAAAGTGCGCACTGGTTCTGCGGATCCAGCAGATCGTAACATCTTTATGCAACTGCGCAAGGCACAAGACCGTGGTGGTAATCAAGCAGTGACTGTATCTCCTACTGGTAAAAAGGTGACACTGAATCCTAAGCAGATCGATATGATTTTAAAGAGGCACGACGGTCTTCAAAAACCAGATGATAAGCGAAGGTTTAAAATTATGTTGATCAAATCATTGAGGGCGAAAGCAAAATAAAATGCCAATTCTTTTAGTATTATTGTTGTTTGGTTCTATTGCTGGCGGTGGTTATTTTTATTACACCGATACGCAAAATACTATTCGACAACTTGAAGCAAATAATGCAACTCTAAAGATCGCTGTAGAGGATAATCAACGGACTATAGATACTATGAGAGAGAACGCTGAAAAGACAGCGGAGTTGACAGCAAAGTTAGAAGCGGATTTAGAGAAGTCCGAAGAAAGTAGAAACAGATTAATTGAGGTGTTTGGTAATCACGACCTCACTAGACTTGCGTTGAAAAAACCAGGATTGATTGAAAAGAGAGTGAATAATGGAACTAAGAAAGCATTTGACGGGATTGAAACTATTAGTGGCAAGTCTGCTCCTGCTGACGACAGCGGGATGTAGTACAACTCCTAAAGAAGTTGTCGTCACTCGAACAGTAGTACAGTATCCGGAGATCCCACTAAGGAACTCTCCTCGTCCAATCAATATGATTGATGTTAATTGGTATACCGTTACCACTGACAACATTCAAGAGTTTGAGAAAAGGTTTGAAAACGCCAACGGTGATTTAGTTTTCTTTGCGTTGTCTGTTCCGCACTATGAGAATCTGTCATTGAACCTTGCAGATATTCGTAGATATATTGAACAGCAGAAGGCAATCATCATTTATTATGAAGAACAGATTACAGCGCAAACTAAAAAGAATATAAATAACGATACTAACTCTACTGATCAGGAGTAATAACGATGGACTTAGAATCCATGAAGAAAGTTTGGGAGGCATATCTCGAAGTAACCGAGAAGAAACTGTCTCCTAAGCAAAAGAAAATTGACCATGACGGTGACGGGGATATTGAAGGTGACGACCTTGCTGCTCTCCGTGCTAAGAAGGGTCAGAAAAACGAATCTTCTTGCGGCAAAGATCGTGTGAAGAAAGAAAACGACAACGGCGACGACGACAAGGAAGAGTGCCCGAAGTGTAAGGGCAAAGGTTGCGACCACTGTGATGATAAAGGTTATCACATGAAGGAAGAAGCACCTGCTGATCCTATCAAGGGTGCACCTGCGCGCAGGGGCGACAAGAAAAATGGCGATAAGTCAATGGCGAATGATTACCCAGAGTTGACACGCGAGTTTGTTGATGTTCTGGAAAAAGCAGGATATCCGCCAAATAAACCTAATAGCGGTCCTGGTCCTGATAAGAAGCATGTCAAAGGTGCCACAAAACCTGAAGGTGTCATGGACAAAGAATCACCAAAGTCGAAGAAGTTTGCTGACGACCACAATATGGGCGGCGACACAACTTCATCTGAATCTGACTTTGATGAAAAGGGTCACGATGATGTATCAAAGGCAGGAAGGGCAGTAAAATCTCAAGCATCTTCTCGTCGCGGTGACAATCTTGGTAACGGCGACTCAAAGAGTCCAGAGAAAGTAAAAGATAATTCATAATTGGAGTTTGTTGTAATGGAAGCATTATTTGTACTTGGTTTGGTTGTACTAGCAGGTGTTGTAGTCTGGTATGTAATGAGTGAGTCGAAAGACTTGTTCCCGAAGGTAGAAGAAACAATTGAAGAGATCGAAGAGAAGATCGACGAAGTTGTTGACGATATCAAGGAGGAGGTAAAAGAAGCACTTGATTCATTACCGACTGCTGCTGAACTGAAAAAGTTGACGAAGGCAAAGTTGGAAGAACTTGGTCGCGATCTTGGCGTAGAGTTAGACAAGCGAAAGACCAAAGACAACATGATCAAAGAGTTACAAGAAAAGGTCGGCAAGTAGTTTTAAAATCTCAACTATATAATCTGTATGAATGTTGAGATAAACGAAGACAATTTCTTGATCTATGCTGCGAAGAATTACCATACTCCTCGCAGCATCGATGCTGAAGAATTTTATGAAGAACTAAATCGCTTTAAGTATATCAAGCGATTGTTCAACAGGTACACGCGTGGAGGAGACTTGTGTGAGAGACTAATACTCAATCACATAATGATCCTCCTAAACGTATTTGGGCATGAATCAGGCGTCTTAATGTTGATGTTTAAAACAGGACCAAGAGATTTGCCCATACTAAAACCTTTCTTAGAATATCTTCAAGCGTTGAAACCAGGAGACTTAGAAGGAATAGAATCGGATCCTTGGGTGGTCCAAAAATTGGAAAATATCTAATGGGACTTTTATCCAGAACAGGCGATCTAGTATACACCCTTCGGTTCTTGCGTCTACTCACAACCAAGTTTGAAGACACAACTGCCTTTAAACTTGGTCTTATCGACAAAGACGGTAAAAAACTCAAATCACCTGAAACCAGTGATGAAAGAAGCGCATATAATATGTTTCATCGTTTGGTGTTCAACCTTAAGAAGTTACTCGCTAAAGTTCCTGGTGGCAGTAGTAAACTTGCCTCGTATGCAGCAGCACTTTTCTTAATCAAGGAACAACTGAACCTATCCGACTCTTCTGTCGACAAAATAGTGCAGGCGTCCGGTGTGGATCCTCTAGAGGCACTTACAGAAGGTAATTCATGGTTCTGTACTAAAGATGGTATGCTGTCTCCAGGAATCTATAGACTCGCCAATGATAAGATGCTCAATGTTACTTGCGAGGATGTTTGTCGGAAAGGTGATAAGGTTCGAGTCTTTGACAACACCTATTCTAAAGGAAACATACTTGGCGTAGACATATTTGAAGTCACGCACGAACGAACAGCGAAGCAACTGTATGTTGCTGTAGGAGAACTCAGGAAATGAAAAAGTTTAAGGAATTTGCCGCTGAGGACGCAATGACTACTGCTGCCGCTGGCATCCCTCAAGACACTGCTAATATGGGACCTCGTAAAAGAAACAGATACCCCATTACTAGGAGGTTCATTGAGATCGCAGGGAGGATGCGAAAGATTCAAAAATAACTTGCTTTGTTGACACATCTCATTATAATATATAAGTCTACCCTGTAAAATTAATTCGTCAAAGGAAGCGAAATGGCAAAGCAAGAATACCTTGGGATCGAGATAGATCTCTCCCGAGACGACCTCTTCGACAAACTTGGTCTTCAAAGATTACGCGAAAGTTATATGAGAGAAGATGAAGAGTCGCCTCAACATCGTTTCGCTTTCGTTTCTAAAAAGTTTTCCTCCAACCCAGAACATGCTCAGCGTCTTTACGATTACGCATCTAAGCATTGGTTATCTTACTCTACTCCTATCCTCGCGTATGGGCGCACGGGAAAGGGTATGCCAATCTCATGCTTCCTGAACTATATCGAAGACACTGCTGAAGGTCTAGTCGCTAACCTGTCAGAAACCAATTGGTTGTCTATGATGGGTGGCGGTGTAGGTATCGGGTTTGGCATCCGTTCCTCAGACGAAAAGTCTACTGGCGTTATTCCTCACCTTAAAACTTATGACGCATCTTCCTTGGCGTATCGTCAGGGCAAGACTCGCCGTGGTTCCTATGCGGCATACCTTGACATCTCTCACCCAGATATTACTGAGTTCCTTGAGATGCGCAAACCAACAGGTGATCAAAATCGTCGTTGCCTAAACCTGCATCATGGTATCAATATCAACGATCGCTTTATGGAATTAATTGAGCGATGCATGCAGGATCCTGATGCAGACGATAGGTGGAACTTGACCGATCCGCACTCAGGCGAGATCCGCGACACCGTATCAGCGAAAGCACTCTGGCAAAAGATCCTAGAGTTGCGTATGGAGACGGGCGAACCGTACATTCATTTTATTGACACAAGTAATCGGATGATGCCAGAGTTTCAAAAAGAACTCGGTTTAAAAATTCATCAGTCCAACCTTTGCTCCGAGATCATCTTGCCAACTAACGAGGAGCGCACTGCTGTTTGTTGCTTGTCGTCAGTAAACCTTGAGAACTATGATGCTTGGAGCAAGAACGATATGTTTTTGAGGGACATGGCAGAAATGCTTGATAACGTCCTTCAGTTCTTTATTGATAACGCACCCGACACCGTGTCCCGTGCTAAGTTTTCTGCTATGAGGGAACGAAGTATCGGCATCGGTGCCCTTGGGTTCCATGCTTATCTTCAAAAGAAAATGTTGCCTTTCGACTGTGCTATGGCGAAGGTAACAAATAATCGAATCTTTTCTTTAATAAGGAGGAAACTCGATGAAGCAAATATGGAACTGGGTAAAGAACGGGGAGAAGCACCTGACGCCGCAGGCACTGGCAGACGCTTTTCTCACGTTATGGCTATTGCTCCTAATGCTAGCAGTAGCATCATCATGGGCAATACTTCTCCAAGTGTTGAGCCATATCGAGCAAATGCTTACAGACAGGATACCCTTTCTGGAGCGTATCTTAATAAGAACCGCTATCTAGATCAACTGATTAAATCTAAGATTGAGTCGGGTGAAACTAAGCAGGACTATAATGAAATATGGTCTGGCATTATTGCCAGCGATGGTTCTGCTCAGCATCTACGGTTTTTGACGCAAGATGAACGCGACGTTTTTAAAACGTCAATGGAGATTGATCAACGTTGGGTTGTTGAACACGCTGCTGATCGACAAAACTTTATTGATCAATCTCAGTCAATTAATTTATTTTTCCGTCCTGATACAAATATTGTATACCTGCACGCGGTGCACTTTTTAGCATGGAAGAAAGGCATGAAGACTTTGTACTACTGTCGGTCTGAGAAACTTGGTAAGGCAGACAGAGTATCGAAGCGTATTGAGCGCGAAGTTATCAAAGAGATAGATATGAGCGCAATGGTGAATGATGAAGAATGTATTGCATGCGAGGGATAAATGGGTGGTTATGTAAAAGATGTAATCCTATCCGAACAAGCATTAGAACAGGCAAAAGAGTATTACAAGAATAGTGATCACTGGTATCCAGTTTGGCAGTATTATAACCTATTCCATTTGGACAGGTTAGATGTTACAACAGAAGATTATGAACTGGAATTTCTTAAAGAACTACATAACTACTCTAGAAAATCGCATATCGTTGGATGTTACTTCCTAAGATATCCTCCTGATTCTTTCACTAGATTGCATGAAGATTTTGACTCGGAATTGACGATTGTTACGTTAATAGATTCGAAGGATTTGGTGGGAGGAGAATGTATTATATTATCTGAGTATGAATCTCCTGGTCCCAGACCATCGCACTATGCTTGCGCAAGGCATAATGACAAAGAAAAAGATAAACACGCACCATACGGACTAAACATTGTTCCGGACATAGTAAATTTAGAAGATGGTCAAAGTATGATATATGGTCCAGACCTGACACATGGAGTGAGTAAAGTATATCAAGGGGAACGAATAGTATTAATAACTTGGTTTAAAAACGGAGAAAGGAAAAGAAAACATGAGACCTAGTCTAGTCAACGAAAGAGAATACTTTAAACCATTTAATTATCCATGGGCATATGAATCATGGTTGAAGCACGAACAATCTCACTGGTTGCATACAGAAGTACCAATGGCAGAAGATGTCAAGGATTGGCAACGCAAACTGTCGCACGAGGAAAAAGCATTCCTCACAAATATTTTTAGATTCTTCACCCAAGGCGACATCGATGTTGCGGGTGGGTATGTTAACAACTATCTCCCATATTTCAAGCAACCAGAAGTGCGTATGATGCTTGCTGGTTTCTGTGCGCGCGAAGCACTACATGTCGCGGCATATTCTCATCTCATCGAGACTCTGGGTATGCCCGAATCAACATACAATGAGTTCCTAGAGTACGAAGCGATGCGCGAGAAGCACGATTACTTCATGGATCTGTCAAATAATAACGGCACTCCTGAATCAGTCGCTACTAACATCGCCGCGTTCTCAGCGTTTACTGAAGGCATGCAGTTGTTTTCTTCTTTTATCATGTTACTCAACTTCCCGCGTCACGGCAAGATGAAGGGTATGGGTCAAATCGTAACTTGGTCCATCGTTGACGAGACTATGCATGCTGAGTCCATGATTAAGTTGTTCCGCACCTACGTTGAAGAAAATATTGAGATTTGGAACGACGACCTCAAGTCTCAAATCTACGTTATCGCTGAGAAGATGGTTGCTCTTGAAGACAAGTTTATTGATCTTGCGTTTGCGATGGGACCGATGGAAGATTTGACCCCAGAAGAAGTCAAGCATTATATTCGATATATTGCAGATCGAAGACTAATTAGTTTAGGCATGAAGGGAATTTTTAAAGTAAAGAAAAACCCCTTGCCTTGGGTAGAAGAAATGATCAACGCACCTACGCACACGAACTTCTTTGAAAACCGTGCTACTGATTATGCTCGCGGTGCGTTAACTGGAGACTGGAAAGAGGTTTGGGGTGCAGCACAATAGGTTAGACCCTGCTTGGAACAATAGAGCAGTCAGGGAGCAGTTAATACCTGAGTATATCGTTGAGCAACTTCCTGATGAGGACGAGTTATGGTCTTTGGGTAGTCGTACAGAGCAAGGGTGGTCATGTAGGGGGCAGGACTGGGGTGAACCCATAAGATGGGTTCATCGCTGCCCCGATTTGGTTGAGTCCGGATTGTCACCAGAATCATTGGAGGTTATGCGAGAGCAACTAGATTGCGAGTTTGTTGCTATGTTTGCTTCTGATGCGGAAACCACCATAGGCACTTTAAACTGGCACATAGACGGTTATCATGTCTATGCCTTTAACATAGAAGGCATTACTGAGTGGCAATGGTTTGATATACATGAGGGGAAAATAAAAAGTATCGTATTAGAACCCAAGAAAAATATGATCACTATGCCTTCTGGGGTTACGCATAGAGTCATTTTACATACTCCTTATAGGATGTCTGTTAGTATTATACGGACTGCGCATATCAGAGACCTGTCTCAATGAAAATTTTGATCGTAGCGATCGGGCGTACAGGCAGCACTAATCTAATGCGCTGCCTATCTGAAACTCTAAACCTTAAACTTATAGCAGAACCCTTTAACACACATTTCTGGAGAGACCTCGAGAAAAGAAAACCAACGTATAAAGAAGGCGACCCTATACCAGATAACTGCGTATTCAAAACCATGATAGATCATAACCCAGAATGGTTAAATAAAAATGTAAAAAACTTTTCCCATGTTATAGTGCTTGCCCGTGCGAATATTCGCGAGTTGTGTATAAGCGGAGTCAATGCTGTAAAGTATGGATATTATCATGAATACGAACCAACAGAAATTCCTTACATAAACAATTTTGTGCATGAAGCTACGAAGTACAGAAAACTATTTCAGTTTGCTGCTTTACACCCAAAATCTAAACTGGTGTTTTACGAAGATCTATATAACAAGAATACGTCGATTGTAGAAAACACACTGTATTGGATGAATTTAGGTATAACCAAAGAACAGTTTAACAAAATGCGCGATGGGTACTTGTCGCCATCCAAGAGATTGAGAAAAATTTAATGGAAGACGAAACTTTTTACATAACATGTGAGGTTTGCGAAACTGAATGCGAACTTACTGTACATGATGTTGACGAGATTCCTGCCTTCTGTCCTATGTGCGCTGCACCTATAGAAGTTGACTAATGACTTGGACTTATAACGGCGAGGTATACGATACATTGCCTGAAGATTATTATGGGTTTGTTTACATAATAACTGAAAAAGAAACTCAGATGAAATACGTCGGTAAGAAGTTCTTCTACCGAACCAAAACCCTCCCTATCACCAAGACTCGTAAACGGCGAAAGAAAACTCTCGTGGAAAGCGACTGGAGGACTTACTGTGGTTCCTCAGAGCGCGTGCAGGAGTTAGTAGAGTCAAAGGGGTTAGATGCCTTTACCCGTGAGATATTGCACCTCTGCAAGACGAAGGGAGACTGTGCATACTATGAAACTAAAGAACAGTTTGACCGCGAAGTGTTGCTGAGAGACGACTATTACAATGGTATAATTAATTGTAGAATCTCAAGAAAACACCTGAGTGTGAACAAGTGAAATACTAAATATTTTCGTGAAAGAGGTTATGTATGATTACTGAAACCCAACAGGGCAAGAAGTCTCGTCCTGAACTATATGAAATGCTGGAAAACATTGCGAAAGCAAAATCAAGAAAGGATAAGATCGATCTAGTGAAGTCTTATGTAGGAACGTATCAAGCGTTCGCTGATTATTTGCGATGTGTATTTGACCCCCGCATCAACTTTCTGTTGCCAGAAAGTCGCCCTCCCTTTGACCTTGCTGAAGAAGAACACGTTCCTTCCACGTGGCATAAACAACACATGAAATTAAAATATTTCGTAAAGGGTGGTCCGCAAATGCACGAACTAAAACGAGAAACAATGTTTATAGGCATGTTAGAATCAGTACACCCTCGTGACGCTGAATTTCTAGTAATGATGCTCGCCAAGAAAACAGTATGTAAGGGACTAACTGAAAGCGTGATCAAGGAAGCAGCGCCTCAGTTATTACCTTCTTAGGAGGACATTATTACGGAATAACCGTGAGAAACATCGTTGTTATTGCTAAACTTTAAATTCTTTTAGGAGTCGCCTATGGTAACAACATTTCAATTGGAGAGATTGCGTAAGGATAGCGCAGAACTACAACACTACATTCACAAACTGAATAGGAAAGGAAAAACAAAGTTAGCGCACAAAGTGGAGAAGAAGAGAGTATTTCTCGACGACTATATCTCCGAACTCCAAGAGTCCCTCACGGTTAATTAAAGGAAGGTGATCTATCTCGTGCCCCACTCCGGTGGGGCATTGTTTATTTTTCTCTTTACTTTTTGTATAAATTCACTATAATAAAGCTATCGCTGCCCAGGAAACTGAATACTATGCCAACATATGATGTTAAGACTAAAGAGGGAGAAGAAAAAGAAGTTTTTTGTTCTATCTCCACTATGGAAGAAAATGTAAAATCCGGAGAGTGGCAAATTTTACACAAAACTTCTTCTGCTAGTCTGATCACTCACGCTGGAGGAACCTTATCAAAAGCACCTGATGGGTATAAAGATCTTCTCAAAAACATTAAGAATAACTCAGGTCGCGGCAATACTATCAAGGTATGACTCAAACTAAAAGACATCGGCAAGAGTCTAACTTTAAAATTCGTATAGATAATCTTTTGCGCCTCGTACCGCTAACCAATAACCAGCAAGTGGCATGGGAAGAGTGGAAGGACGGGCATCATCTTGTTTTAAATGGCAGTGCGGGAACGGGCAAAACCTTCACTGCATTATATCTAGCGTTGCAAGATGTACTAGATAAAAGTACTCCTTGGGAAAAGGTGATCCTCGTTCGCTCAGTAGTTGCTACTCGCGACATGGGGTTTCTCCCAGGAACCGCTGACGAAAAACTCGCACCGTTTGTAGCACCCTACATTGGGATATGCGACGACTTATTCAACTTCGGTGGAAGTTATCAACAGTTGGTAGAACAACGTACCATTGAGTTCTATTCAACTTCCTATATAAGAGGTACGACCTTTGATAATGCTATCATCATCGTAGATGAGATGCAGAATCTGACGTTCCATGAACTGGACTCAGTGATTACAAGGGTTGGACTGGACTCTCGCATAATTTTTGCGGGAGATTTTTATCAGTCGGATTTTACGAAAGAATCTGATAGGAATGGCATTCAATCGTTCCTATCTATATTAGAAGTAATGAAAAATTTTTCTATAATTGAATTTGGTTGGGAAGACATCATTCGTTCTGATTTTGTTAGAGATTATATCATGACAAAAGAGATGCTTGCTAGGAGCAAAAAATGAACAGACAAGCAGTTTACGAACAACTCAAGATCGACGAAGGAGTTGAGTATGTCATATACAACGATCACCTCGGTTACCCCACGTTTGGAGTTGGTCACCTTATCCTCGAAAGTGACGAGGAGCACGGAAGGGCAGTTGGTACTCGAGTCTCGGAAGAAAGAGTTAAGGAGTGTTTCGAAGCAGACCTTGAACTTGCCATCGGAGAGTGTCACGCTTTATACGAAAGAGGGACATTTGACAACTTACCAGACGAAGTCCAGCAAATCTTGGTTAATATGATGTTCAACATGGGTCGTACACGACTAAGTAAGTTTAAGAAGTTTAATGCCGCGATCCTAGAAGGCGACTGGAAAACTGCGGCGATTGAAGGACGCGACAGTCTTTGGTATCGTCAGGTAACAAACCGAGCAGAGCGACTCATGACTAGAATGGAAAACGTCTAAGGAAAAAAACTTTGTTATGAAACATTATATGGGTGTTGGGGGCGAGATGCTCCATGATGCTGGTATTACAATCATCGATGAAAACGGTGATATAAAATTTGCTAGTATGTATGAAAGATTTTCTGGTAAGAAACATGATGCAGTCATGTCTAAAGAATTTCTGAAGGAATGGTCGACCAGATATCCAAATACCAGTTTATACACCAATGATGATTGGGCATACAGATTAAAATTTAGAACCGACTTCCTTACTCCTTCAGCTGATGCTTTTTCTGAACTGCACGGGAAAGAAGATCTCCCTTGGAGCGAACTTCCCGAACATCATGAAAAAAATACTGAGTTACAATACGAACTCGCCCTTGCGCGCAAAATGGGAAGACGACCTAAGAGGAAGTGGTGGGGTCAACACCCAGCGGAGAGGGGTGATATAGTAACAGCATGCGAGCATCATCGCGCGCATGCGTCAGCTGCTTTTGCAACTAGACCAAAAAGTTTCGCGAAAGAAGAATGTGTGATGCTAGTGATCGATGGTGTCGGCGAGATGAGATCTTCGGCAACTTATAACCACGATTTAGAACTAGTAGAAGAAACTAATTTCCCCAGATCAGTTGGTTACTTGTACGCCAATTTTACCGATAAAATGCCAGGATTGAGATCTAATGATGACGAATATGTTGTCATGGGTTTATCTTGCTATGGCGAACCAACTCATTGGGAAAAAGCATTTGAGATGTATAAGTGCGTCCCCTCTTGGACTTTGGAAGATCAAGATGGGTTTGAGAATGTCCCTTGGCAAGAAAAATACAGGATAAAAACATTATTCCTATCAAAAATTATTGATTTCCTGTTGCGCGAAACTAAAAACGAAAAAGATGCTGCTGCCTCACTGCAAAGGATGACGGAAGAAGTCATATATGAATTTGCTGCCAAAGCAAGAAAGTACGGAAACAAACTTTGCTACAGTGGCGGTGTTGCTCAAAATATTATGGCAAATAATCGGATCCGAGAACTATTCGATGATGTCTGGATCGATGTGAACCCAGGAGACGGTGGCGGTTCTCTTGGTGCAGCTGCTTATTTCTATATGAAAGAAACTGGCGCTGATAGGATCAATTGGGAACACCCATACCTTGGATATGATATTGAAGGTTGGTTGGACCCAGAGATGGTTGTTGATTACCTGCTAAAGAAAAAAGTTTGTGGTGTTGCGAACGGACCCGCAGAATTTTCTTATAGAGCATATGGCAATCGCTCTCTGCTCGGCGACGTGAGATATGATGTAAAGGATACTGTCAATAATATTAAACAGAGGCAACTCTACAGACCTTTCGCTCCTGCGATTCTAGAGGAGCACGTCGACGATTACTTTGAAGGTTACACCAATCGGTGGATGCAATTTAGTGCTCAGGCGAAACACGACTATGGGTCGGTGACTCACGTAGATGGTTCTGGTCGAGTACAGTTAGTACACAAAGACTCTCAATCTGCACTGCGTAAGATACTCGAGTGTTATTACGATCGCACTGGAGTGCCTATGCTACTAAACACTTCTTTGAATATCAGAGGCAAACCTATGGTTAACAATAGGGATCAAGCATCTGCGTTCGAAGAGATGTATAATGTTAAAGTCTTCACTTCATGAACATCTGGATGATCGTCGTTTCTGGCGATCAGAAGTCTGATTATTATTCTAAAATATGTCTTGACAGATGGCGAAAATTAGGGTACAATATAACTAAGAAAGAAGGAATCGTACCTGATACTCTTGGTGACGAATTACCTTTCGCAGAATGTAAGTTCAATGGCAACAAGTTTACACCAATTGAAAAAGCGATATGGTATAGTCATTACAATTTATGGAAGCAAGTTACAGAACCAACGTGTATTATTGAGCACGACACGTATCCGTATAAAGAACTTCCTAAATTTAAAGATCCTATAGGATTCTTTTCCACGTTTCCTCGCAACGACAATGCATGGCAAGGTAAGAGAGAAGTAGTCTCTCCAGGATCCGGATACTATGTTAATAGGACAGGCGCCAGTATACTTCGCGATTGGGCAATTTCTAAACCCATAGATGAGAACGTTGATGGACACCTACATAAGACTGCAAAGATAATGTTAAAAACTAAAGAGAAGGATTTCAATGATTACCACTTGCAGTTTGCATCTTGCTTTCAGATAGTAAACTATGACGTCGGTACATCTGCGGAACATAACACATGAAGCGAGCAATTTATCAAGTAGCAGTTGGACCACAGTCTAAGTTGTACAAATACTGCGTGGCGAGCGTCAAAGAATATGCTGATAAAATCGGCGCAGACCACATTGTACAAACTCAACCAAAGTTATGGATCAAACCTGATCCGTTTACAGGGCAACGTAGTAAAGAGTCATACGAAAAGTATGGCGGGTTCTTACCGATATTTGAAAAGGAGAACGTCTTTGAATACTTTAAAGATTTCGATCAAGTTGCAGTTATCGACGCAGATATTTTTATCAAACCTGATGCACCCGATGTATTCGCTGACGTCAGTACCGATTATCACTTCGCTGCTCAGTTTGAGCGCGAACTACCAGTAAACCAAAGATACTCCCAGCAGATTAACAAGTACTCGCGCGAGCAGTTGACAAACTCAGTATGTAAACAGTTTGACTGGGATTTTGATCACCCCCATGGCGGCGAGTTCTTTAACTCTGGGATGATTGTATACAACTGTAAAAAGATGTTGGAGGTGCTGGGTAATACCACGCCAAAGCAGTTTATGCAACGTTCTTACTTCCGCGATTTTATTGACGGCATCGGTGCTTTCCGTTGGCAGACCGATCAGATCACTTTGAATTATTGGGCAAGAAAAGACGACCTAAGTATTCAGCATGTAGATTGGAAGTTTAACGCATTGTTTGGTGCACTACAACAGGGAAAGATCGCTGAGGCACACTTTGTCCACTTCTTCATGCGCCATAAGTTACCGAATAATGGTGAGAACATTGATGAATTAGCAGGAGCGATTGCTACAATATGAAAAGATTAATTTATCAAGTTTATGTGGGCAAGAAGTCAAAACTGTATGACCATTGTATAGAATCTGCCAAGCAATACGCAGAAAAAATTGGTGCCGAGCACATCGTACAGACGCAACCAAAACTACGCATCGTGCCTGACGTGTTTCGTACGGAACGTGAAGGCAAGTGCGGTGGGTGGAAAGAACTAGGATACCTGCCTATCTTTGAAAAAGAGAATGCGTTTGAGTTGATAGACGACTATGATCAAATTCTTATTCTTGACGCAGATATGTACATCCGCCCCGATGCTTCTAACATATTTGAAGAAATAGAACCTACATTCGCGTTCGGTGGTGTTGCTGAATGCGATATGCCTTCTAATGCTCAACACATGGTAAAACTTAAAGAATATTCGCATATGCAATATAATCATGTCGCTAATAGGATAAAGGGTTGGCGATACCATGATGCATGCGGTCTAGAATTTTTTAATATGGGTTTGATGCTGTTAAACACTCGGGCGATGAAACCATACCTCAAAGGGCAAACTCCTCGCCAGTTTTTAGAACGTCCTGAGTTTCAAGATATGGTAGACGGAGTCGGGTATTACAAGTGGTCGACTGATCAAACTCTACTCAACTATTGGTTGAAGAAAGAGGGTATCCCGACTAAGTATCTTGACTGGAAATATAACGGACTTTTCGGGTGCCTTTGGGGCGACAACATAAAAAAATGCGAGTTCGTTCATTTTCACTTGAAAGATAAGATGCCAGAAAAAGGCGAGAACGTTGAAAAGTTGATGGAACAAATATGAATATATTATTGACTGGCACAAGAGGTTATCGCCCAGGATTCATAGGAAACAATTTCCTAAAGTTATACAAAGACAAGTATGACATTTTTGAATATGATGGTGACATCCGAAACTTTGATATGAAACTGAGTGCATTTGACTACGACATGGTCGTGCATCTTGCGGCACTCGCAGGTGTTCGTCGTTCGCACGAGATCCCTACAGAATACTGGGACGTCAATGTAAAAGCATCACAATTAATATTCAAGCAGTGTGAAGAAGCACGTATTCCAATTATCTATGCTTCCTCTTCTTCGATATATGAATGGTGGTTGTCGCCATACGCCAGTACCAAATGGTTTATGGAATGTATCGCGCCACCCGATGCGCTCGGTCTAAGATTCCACACTGTGTATGGTCCAAACAGTCGTACCGATATGCTATACGATAAGTTGCTAAAGCGTGAAGTCGAGTATATTACTGATCACGTCAGAGATTGGACTCATGTTGAAGATGTTTGCAGTGCTATAGACGTTTGTATACAAAATTTTCACGACATGAAACACCTTGTCGCAATAGATGTAGGCACTGGTGATCCTGTGACAGTTAAACAACTCGCAGATAAAGTTTGGCCAGATAACAATTTGCCAATCCGCAAAGTAACTGGCGAACGAACGATTACTTGCGCCGACCCTTCCGTATTAAAGGAA
>Ga0255761_10000350_pt1 | contig 43007 bp, 35 predicted proteins | sample 071ome_29_FD_179961 | JGI IMG/M metagenome (GOLD analysis project Ga0255761, IMG submission 179961) | Coastal salt marsh microbial communities from the Groves Creek Marsh, Skidaway Island, Georgia - 071407BT metaG (version 2) | ecosystem: Environmental > Aquatic > Marine > Intertidal zone >... | reverse complement strand
TAGCTATATTGAGATTATCTGATACTAAATTACTAGTTTGTGATACATAATTACTTGTGTCACTAATAGCTATATTGAGATTATCTGATACTAAATTACTAGTTTGTGATACATAATTACTAGTATCATCAATAGCTATATTGAGATTATCAGATACCAAATTGCTAGTTTGTAATACATAATTACTAGTATCACTAATAGCTAGATTGAGATTATCAGATACTAAATTACTAGTTTGTAATACATAATTACTGGTATCACTAATAGCTAGATTTAGATTAGCAGATACTAAATTGCTTTTTTGTGATATATAATTGCTTGTATCACTAATAGCTGTGTTTAAATTAGTGGATACTAAATTGCTTGTTTGTAATACATAATTACTTGTGTCACTAATAGCTAGATTTAAATTAGCAGATACTAAGTTGCTAGTTTGTAATACATAATTACTTGTTTCTAAAATTATATCACGCCCATCAATAGTGTAAATATAATTATTACCATCTGTTTGAATATTAACATTACCTTTAATATCAAGTATATATCCGTTAATGTCTGGATTTGTAACTCCGATACCAACACTTCCATTGTTAGTTATAGTAAATACCTGATTAATGTTATTAGATACATTAAAAATATTATAAAATTCATCATTTTGTTTTAGTGAAAATGCTACGCCAGTACCTCTATTTTCAATATCTAATTGCTCTGTTGTATATACTTCTGTTTCAAATGTTGTTGTTTCTCCTAAAACAGATAAATTATTATTAATAGTTAAATTTCCATCAATTAATAAATCATTTGTATAAATATTATCAATAATAAATTTTTTATTAGCATCAGCGTTTTCATGTATGTCATCTGTATTTAAAGAACTAATATATATTTTTAATATATCAACATTATATAATAAATCATTGCTTAATGTTATAAAATTGTGATTTATATAGTTAGAATTGTCTATAATTTTACTAACTAAAATATTTGAAGTATTAATAATATAATTACTAGTATCTAAAACAGATTCTGGTATATCTATATTTTCAACTAATTCAACTAAAAATCTTAAAATCATTACTCCATCTCCACCTGATGCACCAATATTATCATAACCACCTCCACCAGAACCATAATTTCCGTGATATACTAATGATGGATTAAATAATGTACTACCATCTCCACCACCACCTAATCCTCCAATCCCTCCATCTATATTACTTGATCCACCTCCAGCTAAATATAACCAATTAGATGTAGAATTATAATATCCAATACTATTATCAATTGGTAAATCAAAATAATCCTTAAAATTAATAGATAACCCTTCATGATTTATCCCATGTGCACCATCACCACCATTTATATCAAAACCCGCCGTACCAGCACCACCACCACCACCAAATTCCGTATAACCATCATTACCTCTTAAAAATATACCATTAGTATTAAGAAATGAATATGATGATGATATATTATCAGTAGACGTTCCACCATTTCCCGAACCTGATCCTCCAATACCATTATTATCACCATAAGAACCACCACCATTTGCAACAAGTGTATTAAAACTTGTATCATTACCTGATGTATTTGCTTGTGTGTTGTAATTTCCAGCTCCACCTCTTCCAATTTTAATTCTATAATCACCTGAATATATTTTTGCATTATCAATATAAATTAATTTACCAGCACCACCACCACCTTCTAAACTACCACCGCCACCACCACCAATCATAATAGCATCAAATAAAGTACCATTTTCTTGATTATAAAAAGTTAATATATATTCTGTATAATTAGTTGCATTAAATAATTCATTAATTTGCGTTTCATTTAATACTTTATTGTAAATTCTAAAATCTGATATAGAACATTCAAGTGAATAATTTACATCATACTTTGATCGACCTATATATTTTTTACTGTAAGTAGCATTAGGGCTAATACCACTTTTAACTGTTATGTTATTTTCTTTAACATTGTTGATATATACATGCCATGTTCCATCACCATTTATTGCCCAACATAAATGTACCCATTCACCATTAAATAAATTTTCATATTGCGTTACTTTATATTCATTTGAACCAAAATTAAAGATATTTAATGTTAAATAATTATTATTGTCAATACCAATATTAATATAATATGATAAATTATCAGATCCTAAAAACATAAATGATTTTAAATTTTCTGGATTATTACATTTAAACCAAAAAGCAAAAGTAATTCCTACTTCATTGCCTCCTAAATCACCTATATTATAAATAGCATGAATATCACATTTATCATTTATTGCTGCATATGTTCCATCGTTACCATCTAAATATAAGTAATTATTATTCAATGGTGTATATTCATATTTAAGCTCATTTGGATTATCTGGTTTTAATGTAGCTGAACCATATAATATTAATTTGTCATTTGTTGTATTGTTACTTGACGCACTTGTATTACCTTTGTTGTTAATTTCTGTTATATTAATAATCTCACTGAAATTATACCAAATAGGTAAAATACTACCAATACCATTTATTGATTCATCATAATCAAATGTAGTTCCAATATTAGGATTATATGTAAATATATATTTTTTATAAACAGATTTTGAAAATGTCTGTTCTAAATTTTGTAATTCAATATTTGGAACAACAGTTGGCTTTATAATTTGCACTATTTCTGGATTAATACTTAAATATCCATCAGATGACATAAATAATCCTTCGCCAACTTTTATAATACCCGCTTTTGTAGTACTTGCGATAGGTATTCCGTTAGTGTTATCAATTCCAAGTGTATTTTCGATATGTGTTAATATATCTGAAATAATATTATTTGATGAATTTTCTATTTTATTAAGTAATATATTTGATGTAGTAATTACATAATTAGAACTATCTTCAACTATATTTTTATCATTAATATATAAAACATTAGCTTGATTGTCCCATCTTATTCGTGATGATGTTAAAAACTTATTATCATTATGTATAGAAGAATTATTATTAAAAATTATACCATTATGTATGTAATTTTTATTATTAGTACCACCATAAGATTTACTTAAAGCATTACCATTATTAATACTATCAACATTTAAATCTGTTAATTTTTCTCCGGAGCCAATAAAATTACCAGCTGTAACATCACCATTAATTTCTAAATCATTAGTAGAAATAGAGAATACTGTTCGTGTTGTACCTGATGGTGTAATACTGTCAGTCATTCTTTACTAATTATAAAAATAAATTAAAAATTTATAATAATACATTGATTATATTAAAAAATACATGGTTGCAATTAATGTTAGAGTTGATGATAATATTATTGGAAAAATATGTATTATATCACTATTAATTACATCTTCATCTATTTTATCTGATAATATAGTTTCTAATTCTTCATAATCATTATTTATATTTAAATCGTCATTATAATAATTTCTTAAATCTTCTATTGAATATTCTATAATCATTATTATTATTATTTACACTATAATATTTATATAATTATAGATAATGAGAGAAAAAAAAGGAGGTAATCCTAATGTAATTACATCTAATTCTAGTGATTTATCATCATTAAAATTGAGTCGTACCCAACAAGATAATACTATGATGTCTAGTATATCGCCAAATGTTTTAGTAAATAATTTAGTTCAGAGTTTATCAAATTGCGGTCCAGAAAAGATATCTGCGACAAATGGTTGTCAAGATTATGAATTTAATAAAAACGCAGTAAATTATTTATATTTACAAAATATTAGAGGAGGTAAGTTGAATAAAATGAAACAAGGGGATAATTTACTAATGGAAGGTGGATGCTATACGTGTCCCGAAGGAAAACGTAAATTAATTGCATTTTCTAAAACATTTGTTGTAATTATACCTTCATTATACAATAAATTCAAAAAAGGAAAAATGCAAGAATTTGATAAAAATGTAAAAAAATTAACTAAATCTGATGTAAAACCAAAAAAAAAATCTAGAAAAGTAAAAAAAATAACAAAATCTAAAAGAAAAAGAGGTGGTAATTCAATAGATTTTACAAATGTTGGTAATTTAGACTTTTCTTATAAAGAATATGTACCACCCAATTTATCATGTGCTAACCAATATACAAATTTAACATCACCATTGGTATAAACATACTAAGGTAAATAAGCTTCTTTATTTTTTTCATATGGCTTGTATTTTTCATAATTAATATGTGCATACTTTTTATTTATATTACAGTAATTTATTAATATAGATAACATTTCATTATACTTATCTATAAAATCTTTCGTTGATTTTTCTATTTCATTATATGGCAAAAAGCCATATATATGTTTAAATCTTTGTGGTATTACAAATACTAATGAATAAAAATTTTCTAATATTGTATCTTTTATATCATAAAATATAGGTAAATATGTATTAATTTCATATCGATCTGATAATATATAAATATATATTTTCATCATTTTATTCATATTAACTATAATTTTATTATATCTTGTTTTATCAAACCTTTTTATAAATCTAATATTATAAATTATATCAATAAATTTTTTGTTTTCAACTAAAAATCTTACGTTTTTGTTTTTATTATAAAATGTATAAAAATTGTCCACATTAATCTGCTCTATATCTTTAACATCATTAGTTAAACTTTCTTCTTTTTCTTTTATTTCATTATTTTTTACACTAATATTATTTTTAATATTATTATCAATGCTTATGTAAAAAAAAATAACTATCATCACTGATAGTAGTATTTGTGTATTTTGTTTTACCATTATAAAAAATAATAATGCCAAAAATATAAAAGAATAATTATAATTACTTATTATTTTATCAATGAAAAAAATCATATATCTAATCTATTTTATTAATAATTTTATTTATTATACAGAAGCGCCGTCAATAAAATAAATTATAAATGAAAGTATTACTAATATAATGCCTACGTATAACTTTCTATCATCTTCTGTTAAAATATAAATAACTTTTGTTATATAATAATTAACATCTGTTATTTTGCTATTATTAAGTTCTATGACATCATTTATAATATCTATTATAGTTTGTAATGTATTTTTATACAATTCTCTAATTGTTAAATTATATGCATTTTTTTTTAAATCTTTATCGGGTAACTTGTCAGGTAGTGTTTCCATTAAATTATTGAGCTTATTTTCAATCTGTTTTTCAATATAATTTTCAACATTTTTTGGTATAATTTCATAATCAGTTTTTTCTTCAATTTCTTTTGTTTTTTCCATAGTTATAATTATTAGTTTACTTAATCTACTTTAATCGTATAAAAGATAATTTAAATAATTTCCATCATATCAATATTTGCAATTAAATTTCTTCTACAACAATATCTTTTTAATCCAAGTTTATCTAAAATATGAGCCGTGTGTATTTTATCAAAGTTTTTATACATTTTATCTACTTTTTTGTTTTCTTCAATATTTGCTTTCTCATTTTCATAATAATCCACAATATCAGCCATTACTCTACCACAAGTAAAGCATCTTACAGGAATAATCATTATTTAATCTTTCTAATATAAAAGATATATAATCATTTTTTATATATTATTGTGTTAAAATAAAATAAATTATTATATTACATTAATAATAGAGCAAATATGTCATTATCTGGAATAAATTCAAGACTTAGTAATATAGAATCTAGATTATCTGCCATGGGAGGTGCTAGTGCCCCAGCAGCCGTTGATAATAGCGAAGAAGTAGCTAAATTAGGCGAAAAAATAACATTAGTAGAAAAGAAGGCTGATGCTGGATTAAATGCATGCAATCAAGTCATAGTTTCTAATAAAAAAGATGCTGAAACCTTATTACAAAGAATATTAAAATTAGAAAATGTTGTAGAAAAATTAGTTAAATCTTTTGAAGGATTATCTAAAAAACAAAAAGAACCTGAAGCACAAGTTTAATACTTGGGTATAAATTTTTTACATTCATCTAGCGTGTCTTGTTCGTATTGCCAAATATTAATACTATTATTAAGAATTTCGCTATTTTTTTGCAGATAACCATTATTTTTCTTTAAACATTCAACTGCTTCCATTGAATATTTTTTAGCATTATCATAATCTTTATTTTTTAAATATATAGCAGATAATACATTTAGAAAATCAGGTGAATCAAAATTATTATTAGCACATATCTCCTTTGCCTTAGTAATATCTTCATTTGTTATAACTTCTTTATTTAATATCTTTGATAGTTCAATAAAAATATAATTAAAATAAAGGTAATTATTTGGATTTACCGAAGTTGGATATATACCAATTTTTGAACCTTCTATAAAAGTATTTTTATTATAAAATATAACATTATAATCATTGTCATTTATAAATTTACATAAAAAATGTTTAAATCTTAGCTTAAAAGTATACATAGATTCATATAATATTTTACAGATTTTCGATCTAATAAAATAGCATGATTTAGATATTAGTTTTTTATATACTGATTTATATTCAATGTATTCACGTGGGTCATTAATAATATTAAGAGATGTAAAAAGAATATCCCAATCAGTTTTATCTAAATTTTTAATAAGATTTTTTATATTATCAAGATAATCTTTACCAATTATAATGTCATCTTCAACTATCATGTAAATATCATTGGTATCATTGACATCATTGGCGCTATTAGTATCAGAAATATGTTTAAAAGCTTCGCGATGTTTTTCGTAATTAGATATTTGATAAGAATTTAGTGATGTAATATAATTATTATATTCGTTATCATCTGGAAATTTAGAAAAATCTACACGTTTATTATATTCATCAACATTTTTATCAATAATATTGTTATTTGGTGAATTAACAATATTTAATTTAAAATTGATATTATTATCATTACATATATTTTTAATAGTTTCTAATGTTGAATTAATATTGTTTTTGCGATTTTCTAGTGTTTCAGTGTAAATTAGATATACATTTAAATTCATAATATATATATTATTATTTTGTATTCTTTATAATATTTTATAAATTTATATAAGTTATATAATAGTTGTATATTTATCAATATGATTGGAGATGATATTATATATGAATATCCAATGTGTGATAGATTAGTTATCATTGGTGATATACATGGTGATATTAAAAGATTAAAAACTATATTAATAGATGCTAATATAATTAATAATAATATTGAATGGATTGCTGAACCACCGAATACTGTTGTTGTACAAATGGGAGATCAAGTTGATAGTTTAAATCGCGATAATTCAATTCCTGATTGGGAAGTAATTGATGATGTTGAAGTAATATATTTTACTAATTTGCTAGATAAATTTGCACAATCAAAAGGAGGCAGATTTATATCTATTATTGGAAACCATGAATTTATGAATGTTATAGGTAATTATAGCTATGTTTCTAACAAAAGCATGGATAATAATGAAACTAAAAGAAGAGAATTATTTAAAACTGGTGGTAAATTATCACCAATATTATGTAATAGACCTATTGTTTTAAAAATTGGTGAGCTATTATTTTGTCATGCTGGATTAACGAATAATCATGTGAAATTATTAAGTAAATATAATAAAAATATATCTTATATTAATCGTATATGGAAAAATTTTATATTGCACAATAGTGTATTAAAAGAAGACAAGGAAATATTTGATAAAATATTATTAGATTATAACGGAATATTATGGACACGTAATCTAGGAAACCAAGATGAATTAAAAAATTTGTTAGATAGCATCAAATGTACATTTATGTTTGTAGGACATACTGTTATGGATGGTATTAAGTTTTATAATAATAAAGTATGGTTTACAGATACTGGAATTTCACGTTCTTTTGGAACTGATAAATATCAATATATGGAAATTATAGGACATCAAATAAATATCAAACAAATCAAGTAAATATTAATATATATATAAACATTACAAACCAAGGATATATTGCTAATAATTCTGGATTAATTATACTTGTTTTTGTTGCATATTCATAATAACAAAACCATACAGATAATAGCATAGCTACTCTTCCAAAATTAATTTCAATTTTTTGTAATTTTTCTTGTTCTTTTGGTGTTTTTTCGTTGAATTTTTTTAACATAAAGTTTTCACTAGTATTTATTTTTTTGTTATTAGAAATGTCTGTAATTTCAATAAGATGATTTAGTTCAATTAAAGCAACATATAATAATATAAATATATAGAATATACAATTAATACGCGATAAGCCACCATTGATGAATGATGGCACTAATTCATTATTTACTAACAAATTATCTGCATATAATCTAATCGCTAATACTGGATGTATAACTTCTGCAAATATTCTACCTAAAACTGCTAGCATTGCAATACGTCCATGTTTTAACTCAGATTCTTTTAAAGAAAAATTGCGATGAATAAAATATCTTACTATTTTGGGTATTTTTTTATTATTGCGTATTAATTTATTGTATGTTTTCTTTTTGATATTATTGAAATTAAGAGACATAGTAGGTGGACTTTTTAATATTATAGCGTTTCTAGTTTGATAATAAGGATAAAATGCGCTCGTAGAATTAAGTAACAATAATAATATAGATAGTATATAACGTATTCTCATATTTATATTAATATATAAAATATATAAAATAATGGAGATATATAACAAACTACCAGATGATATTAAAGATATAATTTTAAATAAATATTTAATATATCCTCAAAAAAAAGAGTTATTGAATGATATAGAAAATTTTAAAAAGTATAAAGATGGCATTTATAAAATTTATGAACATCTAGGATATGAATATAATAACGATTACACAAATGACTTTAATATATATGCTGTAATTGATAATGATTTAATGGCATTTTGGAATGATGATATGGCTTATATATATGGTATAACTGATAAAAATTATGCAAAAATGTTTAGACTATTAGCTTTTAAAATAAAGAATGATAGTTATGGCTCAAAAGCACAACATAATTTTCATATGAATATTAATATATCTTCAAAAACAAAAATAAATAGATATTTAGCTGGTTTAACTATGGAAGAAAGAGCAAAATTCGTATCAATATTAAAAGATAAATAAAATCTTATTTAAAAATTAAAATATTATGTATGTTAAATAATAATGAATAAACTAATTGTAACTAATAACGCATGGAGTAAATTAATTAGTATTATTAGAAATAGCAATAACAATTCTTTTATGTTATCTGCTACAAGCGGGGGATGTAATGGATTTAATTATAAATTTAAGATGATAACTGATAATAAATATAAGGAAGTATTAAAGAAAAACCCGGTTATTGAGAGGAATCAAAATGTAAATATTTTAATTGATCCAAAAAGTGAATATTTGCTATTGGGAACAACTATTGACTATTTAAAACAAGATTTAAATAAGGGTGTTTTTGAAAGTAAATTTATATTTATACCAGATAAAAATTTAGCTTACAGCTGTGGTTGCGGTAATTCATTTAATTACAGATATATTAATGAATAATAGAAAATAGTAGGTTTTAAAATTTTGAGTACATAATTTTATTTTTTTATGATTTTTATAAACTTTTAAGATTTCAATAGATTTTATAAATTATGTACTCATTTTTTAGAGTAATGAAGAAATTTCAAGATTATCCAGATTTTAGACCAAATATTAGTCCCAAAGAAATGTTTGAAATAGGTATTATGGGAGGTTGTTATTTTAGAACAATTAAATCTCCTAAAACAAAAAAAACATACAAAAATCATCATAAAAAATTTAAGTTTCTTAAAGGTATTCCTATAAATAAAATAGCACAACAAGAATATGATAAAAGTATAAATCGCTATAATGTTGTTGTAGGTACATCATATGAATATTGGATGAGTAAAAATTGGATTAAAGAAGATATAGATCCTTATGGATGGATAGAATGGTATTGTAATTTTTATAATGGTAGACGCACAGATGATGATAGACGCCAAATAAATAGATGGAAAAAGTCAGCTGGACCCAAAGGTAGATTTAGAAATCAATTACAGCGTAAAATAAATGAAGAAGGTAGTAATAAAGAAACTATATATCCTAGATTGCGACAAACACTATTGCACTGGGGATGGGATTCGCGTAAAATGTCTGTCAGGCAATAAACTAAAATAATTTTGATATAACTTTAATTATATAAAAAAATGATATTAGTATATAATTAAAATGCTAAGGAAAATGAACACAGAAAACTTTGATAAGCTACTTGAAACTAAAAATATTGAATTAATGGAACTTTATGAAATTAAAACAAGTAAGAATAAAAAAATGACATCCGATCCATCACAAATAGATTTTAATAGTAAACAATTATATAATAGAATCAATGCTGAATTTGATAAAAAGTTTAAGAGTTCAAAAGCATATCAAAAAATGTGCGAAACAGAGCTACAAAATCATATATAAATATATATTGATATATAATAATAAAAGCAATATGTCTTTATTAGAAATCAATAATATTATTGATAGTGAAGTATATAAATTAATAAAAACGAATAAATCATGTAATATCTTAGAAAAATGTAATAGTATTATAAAAAATAATAAATCAATTGACAAAAATGTAATAACTAAACGTATTGAGATTTTACATAATAATAGAATAATATTAAATGAATTACGTAAGATACCAATTATAGAACAAAGAACTAAGGAATGGTATGATGCACGTGATACACGTTTGACAGCAAGTGATCTATGCGATGCTATTAAAAACAATAATAATAGTGATAAAATTGCAAAGAAAAAAGCCAAAATATTAAAAGATACAACCAACTATAATGCGGTTCCTGCTTTAAAATGGGGAACAATGTACGAGCCAATGGCTGGTCGTTGCTATTCGCAAGCTAATAACAATATAGGTATTTATGAATTTGGATTAATATGTGATAAAAACAATGAACATTTTGGAGCATCACCTGACGGCATAAATGAATTAGGTATTATGATTGAGATTAAATGTCCTATTTCAAGAAAAATAATAGATGGTGTGATTCCTGAAAAATATAAAATGCAAATACAAGGACAATTGGCAGTGTGTAATTTAACAGAATGCGATTATGTTGAATGTGATTTTAATGAGTTGGAATGTGAAACTTATATAGATAAATATAAAACGAAAAATATGAATCATGGTATTATTGCTGAATATCAATGTAATGGTGAATATATTTATTTATATAGCGATGAATATTTAAACAGCAATGAATGTCATAAAAATATTGATGAAAAAGTTAAAGCATTTAATAACCCATCTGCTAAGTTTAATAAACTAATTTATTGGGAACTTAATTTAATGAATATTCAAAGAGAAACATTTAATAATGAAATATGGAATACTATTTCGCCAAAAATAAATGAGTTTTGGCAAAAAGTAGAAAAATATAAGTTATTGCCAATTGAAGACAATATTAAAAAGTTTAAATTTATTGACGATGATGATTAATAATCATATTTATACCATGGTTTTATATTAACATTAATATTATATGGATTTATAAAATATATCATACTATAATTAATTATGGGTGCAACACCTGGCTTATTACTTTCATCAGGGGATAGACATATTGAAGAGTAATTTTCGCCGCCAAAATTATAAGAGTTTTCTAGATTTAAACATCCACAACCTAAATTATTATTTTTATGACAAAATAAATGACATAATTTATCATTCGATTTATTTTTTTTAACAAAATCAATAAAACCTTTTATTTTTGAATGAATTCCATTTGTTTTAATTAATAATATGTTACATTTAAATTTTTTATCACTATCGTTACAATAACCATATTTATTATTATTTTTAATATAACATGATGTTCCATGAGATATAATATCACCACGTGCTTTTTGACCTTCTAAAAAAGGAGCTTGTGCTATACATGCATATATAGGACCAATATAATTATTATTGCTTCCTAGTTCCTCTATAATTATATTTTCAATAGTTTTATTATCATTTATTAGACATTTATCTTCGCCAATTATAGAAAAATCATTATTGGAAAATTTACCTGTTTCAATTAGCTTATTTTTTATATCGGATGGGCTATATTTAGCACAATTATAAGCTAATAATAATTTATTAGAAGATATATCTGATGTATATGAATTATCTGAACTGTAAAATATATTATCTACACCATTATCACCTAATCTAGATTTACATGTATAATCTGAATGATAATTTAATTCATAAATTTGTTTTTTTAATGCATTATATGTTGTTAATAATGTTTTACCAACAGGAAATTGTTGATTATTAGTTATTAAACAAGATTTATCTGCTACCATAACATTAGTAAATGGTTCAGTTAAAGATTTTTCATAAACATTAATATAATAATGAAATATTAATATTAATAATGTTATTATCAGTAGTAATAATAATATTAATTCGTTATAGTCCATAGTTTAATTTACTCTATATAATTTAATTATTTTAATTTTATTATTAGAAAAAAATAATTAGCTTATTATATAATAATTTATTAAGTATAAACTGCATTACCTGATGTTGCATCATGTGTATGTGGTATTTGTAATAAATCTGTATCTTTATATTTTATTGTATCTTTTCCAACTACTAAGCTATCACTAGAATTACCATTACCGATTATTATATTTCCATCACCATCAATAGGTCTTTTAATTACTAAATTATTACCTTCTTTATAAATATTGAAACATGTTAAAATAACTCCATCTGAATTAGCATCGCAAACTTTTAGATTATTAGTAGAGTTTGTTTTTAATTTAACATCACTATTGGCATTTACAACACCATTTACATTCATATCTTGTGCAATAGTAGTTTCATACATTAATTTTAATCTTTTATCTTTATCAGTTAAATCACCTTCTAAAATATAATTGTATAATTTTTTATCAGCACCATTTATATCTTCTCCACTTGTTCCGAATGTAAAGTATTTATTTAAATTATCATGAAAAGTAGAAAAATTTGTATCGTGATTATTAGCTCTTTCTTCGACAACGCCAATATAATTACTAGTATCTGAGGAAGATGAAGTTAAATCATTAGATAAATTTGTTTTTATTTCTTCAATATAATTGCTCGTATTTAAAGTATTTATATCTACATAATTGCTAGTATTAATTATATTTGAGCTATTACTATTAATATTATCTTCTAATGTATTATCTTTTTTTTCATGAGTTGAAAAAGTGTTATTAATAGTTTTAAAATCTCCTGTTAATTTATTTTTAAGATTATTATAATCATATAATAACCAACCCATTACACCTATTAATGACAAAAATACTAAAATAAGTAATATATAAACTAATATTTCTACAACATCCATTATATTTTGATATAGTTCTCTTATTAATACATTACTTTTTTATTATTTTAAATTAATAACCTTAATATTTTCAATAATACCATTTTTGCTTATATTTGGATTACTTGAAATATAATTATATTTAATGTCACTAGCGTTACTATCGTTACTATCGTTTCCACCACCATCTAAATCTTCAATAGCGTTACTAGCGTCACTAGCGTCACTATCGTTACTATCGTTACTATCGTTTCCACCACCATCTAAATCTTCAATAGCGTTACTAGCGTCACTAGCGTCACTATCGTTACTAGCGTCACTATCGTTTCCACCACCATCTAAATCTTCAATAGCGTCAATAGCGTCAATAGCGTCACTTGCGTCACTTGCGTCACTTGCGTCACTTGCGTCACTTGCGTCACTAGCATCACTATCGTTTCCACCACCATCTAAATCTTCAATAGCGTTACTATCGTTTCCACCACCATCTAAATCTTCAATAGCGTTACTATCGTTTCCACCACCATCTAAATCTTCAATAGCGTTACTAGCGTCACTAGCGTTTCCACCACCATCTAAATCTTCACTTGCGTCACTAGCGTCACTATCGTTTCCACCAGCATCTAAATCTTCACTAGCGTCACTTGCTTCACTAGCGTCACTTGCGTCACTTGCGTCACTATCTTCTTCATATTTTTCTATGATACTTCCACCACTATGTTTAATTACTTGTTCTTTAAAATTATATTGTTCTTCCCATATTTTTTCATCTTTTATAAATGTATCATCATCATAATCAAATAATTCTATATCATCAAGTTCATCGCCATTGTCGTTATCACTATCATCATTTTTATTAAGATATACTTGTTCTATTGGTAATTCAATATGTTCTGTATTAATCCTCATTTGTATCCCCATAGCTTCTAATTCTTGTGTAAATAGTTTGAATGCATATGGAGTTTGAATTACAGATACATCATCATTATTACAATTTTTACAAGTATTAATATTTTCTTTTATATTAAATGCTACTAGTGTTCCACATCTTTTGCATGCACACCATGTATATTTATCTGAACGTTCCATCATACTTTCTTTTAAAAATAGAGATAATCCATGACTCAATACAGTATCTCTTTCCATCTCACCAATACGCAATCCTCCACCTTTGCGTCTTCCTTCGGTTGGTTGTCTTGTTAATCCTGCTAATTTACCTATTCCGCGAGCATTTAATTTTTCAGCGACCATATGTTTTAATCTAAAATAATATGTTGGACCAATAAATATTTCAGTTTCAATTTGTTTACCGGTAAATCCATTGTATAATATTTCATTACCATATTTATTAAAACCATTGTCTTCAAGTCTTTTGTATATTTTTTCATTATCAATTGGTATAAAAACAGTAGCATCACCCATAATACCATCTAAGCAACACATTTTAGCAAATATACATTCAACTAAATGTCCAATTGTCATTCTTGAAGGGATAGCATGAGGATTTATAATAATATCTGGTTTAATTCCGTCTTTTGTAAAAGGCATATTCTCTTCTGGTATAATCATACCTAATACACCTTTTTGACCATGTCGCGATGCATGTTTATCACCATATTCAGGTTTCTTAATTTTCAAAAATCTAACTTTACATATTATAGAATCTTCACCAGCTAATTTATTAGATATATAAACCTTATCAACTGTACCATAAAGTGAATTATCAGTACTTATTGATATGTCTGTATATATAGTTTCTTTGACTTGTTCAATAAATACACCTCGTTTTACCTCTTTATAAATCTCTTTGACACTTAACATACCAACTATGATAACCTCTTGTCCTTGTGGTATATATGTTCCTTCCTTAATAAATCCTTTATCATTAATAAATGAATAATCTCTCTTTTTAATTCCAATAACCTTTATTCCTTCTTCCTTCATTTTAATTGGATTTCCAAATATAGTTCTTTCATTTTGAGAAACAATTTTAGAAGTTGCTGTAATAGATTTATAATATGCTAGAGAATTAAGACCTCTGTTAATTGTAGCACGATTAATCATAATACTATCTTCTTGATTAAATCCTGAATATGTCATTATAGCAACAATTGTGTTAAATCCATTTCCCATAATATCACTTGAAGTATATTGTGCTATTCGTGTATTTATTATTGCACGTTGAGGATAATGTAAAACATAGCTCATAGTATCAAAACGATTATTAAAGTTAGTAGCATACATACTAATTGCTTGTTTAGATTGAGCGGCATGGAAAACATTACGCACAGATTGATTATGATTACACATTGGTATATTGCCACTTACAACACTTAATATTGTTGAAGGATGTATTTCTAAATGTGTATGATAAGGGGTTATTTCATCTTTATTCATTGCTATTAAACATGTATCTGTTTCTTCATTATCCAAATATTCAATGCATGACGCATTATTTTCTAATATAGCTAATATTTTTTTGTATTTATTTCTATAATAGCTATTATATTCGTCATTTTCTTCATCACTATAATCATCATTATTTCCTCCACCATCATAATTAAATAAATTCTTAGTTATTGAATTAAAAATACCTCCTTCTTCTATGCCTTCTTGACTTTCTGTGGTTTCATCTTGTCCTCCTCCTTGATAATTTGTTTTATAATATTTACTATCATATTCAGTAGAATTATAACTAGCACCGCCTTTTGCTAAATAAGTATGTTTAGAAATACTTATATCAAGAGGATTAATATATATATCTCTATAATAATAATCATCTGTTTTTTCTTCATCTTTTAATTTTATAGATAATCCATTCAACATATCAAACCAATTTGTATATTTATGTTTATATACCATTATCTCATTATCACCGGATTTATTGTTTTTTAATATAAGTAGTGGACGACATGGTCTTCCTGCTTCTGTAAATATACGTATTTCATTTGTTGAAATATGCCACGATATAGATATTAAGATATTAATTAATCCATTTCTTCTAAATGCTTTAAGTAATCGTGTTACAAATATAGGATCGCCAGTAATACCAAATAAAGTTCCATTTAAAAATACATTTGTTATATTTTTATTTGTATATAAATTGTAGTTTTTCAATGGAATAATGCCAATATCAATTAAACATTGCTCGATATTATCTATATTCAAACCTGCTGTTATTTTAGCGAGTAATGATAGATTTTTAAGATATCCAATTGAACCACCATCAGGACTTTCAAAAGGACACATCATACCCCATTGTTGAGAATGTAATCTATGTGGTCCTGTTATTTTAATACTTCTATCGATGGGTATATTAACACGACGCAAATGTGACATATATCCTATGTAACTAATGCGTGATAAATCTTGCACTTTACCCATTTCAGGATCTTCATCAGTTGCAATACCCCATCTGCCTTTTAATGATTTATTAAAAGTATCTGTTATAATCATTGCTGAAACTAATTTATAGATATTATGCTCTGTAATAAAATTATCATAGTTATCTTGTTGTTTCCATGAACCATAATAATACATACTATCCATCGTGTTACGAATACTATCTCTTAACTTTTGATAAGCTTCTTGAAATAACTCAGAAAGCATAAAGCCACTAATATCAACACGTTTATAAATATAACTATCTCTATCACTTATAGGAATTACATTAATAATTGTTTTAATAAATTGTAATACAAGGTAGCCTAAATATTTACCTTTACTATTAAAATCTGATATATTTGGAAATACATCCATAGTTAAAGTGGATTTAACATGTTCAAAAGTTCCATATCTAACTTTATTTTTGAGATATTTTATAGCTTCTTCTTGTGTATAAATTTTGTATTCAACATCATCATCAATAAATATTGTGCTCATAATTGATGGTTTAATTAAATTATCAAAGTAATTTTTTTCATTATCATTTAGTTTATTTCCAAATATAGTATTATATATCTCTTTATCACTTTCAATACCAAATGCACGAAATAGTATAAATAATGGTACTTTACCATTAAACGATGGTAATGATACATATATAGAACCATAAAGATAGTCTTTTGAAGTAGAATTTTTAATTTTAATATCTTCATTAGACATTGCATCAATGACAGGAGTTTCAACATAATAAAATTCAACTGATCTTGGTGCCAATGCACCTTTATCAGCAACACATCTTATAACACCTTTATATCCAAATCCTTCATCATTATCATGTAATTTTGTGACAAATAGCTTATTTGTTACTATTTTTTCTTGTGCAACAATTACCTTTTCTTTACCATCTATAATGAAATATCCACCTGTATCATATGGGCATTCTCCTAACTGACGTAAAATATTAGAACCTTGATTTTTTAAAATACATATATCACTATGGAGCATAATAGGAATACTTCCAATAGCAACATTATTAAAAGTTTTTGTAATCTCTTTTGCTGAATCTTGTGTAGTTATTTTTATAAATACTTTTGCAAATATATGTGATTCATATGTTAAATTTCTCATACGCGCATCATTTGGTGTAATTAGTTTAGGGGTGCCATCTTCATATGTAGTTGGTCTATCTACAAAAATTTCATCACCATTTTCTCCACCAACATACAAATCTATTTTCATAATTATATTATCATAATCATCGTATTTAATCATTGTAATTGGGTTATATGATTTTATTATATAAGGTATTTGGGATTTGATAAAATCTCTGTAACTATCTAAATGATGTCCTGTAAACGGATATTTATGATCTTTAAAATATAAATCTAATATATCCCATTCACTACTAATCATACTTTCCTAATATATTGTATTATTATCTATTAATAAATTTTTTCTATATTAATTAACTACATTAAATCCTAAATCATAAATTACTAAACTACCATTTTTTGGATCAACTATTATACTACTTGGTATTCTTGCTTTTGAATCTTTAATAGTTAATTGTATTGTACCACGATTGTCATTTTGTTCATGGATATCTTCTCCATATATATGAATATTATTGAGTTCACATTTTAAAACCCTATTTTTAAATACCGACATATTAATACTTTGTGCACCATTTAAAGGACCTATATCTATTCCATTGTCATATACAGTTAATATACCATTATCCTTAATTTTAATTTCAAATTTATTATTAAATGATTTGAAAGCTAATTTATTTACATTAACATCTAGCGTGTTTTTATCAACTTCTGTATCATCTATTCTTATTATTTCACCTTCATTTAATACATATTCTTGTGTTAGTAACATATCCCCCCATGGCATATAATGAAATAAACTTTTAAATTCCTTATAATTTTGATTTAATTTATATAAGCGAAATGTCATTTCAGGTATTCCAGGATACTTATTATTACGTCTAGCAAAATCTTTTAATATATTATTATTGAAAGCTTTTGAATATTGATGTATTTTTTTTCCTGCTTTATCATAAATTTCACTTCTCGCTTCTGATACTGATGTTTTAATTAAAGAATCAAATGTTCCACTAAAATAATCGTCATCAGGCTCTTCATTTTTTTCAATTGCTTTTTTTGCTTTTTTAGCTGATTTATATTTTTCTTTCATTATATCAATTGCTTCTTCAGCATATTTTTCTTTTTTTTCAATTGCATCTTCTTCTCCCTGGCCACTATCATCAAACATATAATCTTTATAATTTTTAGTTTGAAAACATTTAGATGGATAATAAGGAGATTTTTTCATTGAATTATTATCCATTTCTGCTCCATCTGTACTATATTTAGGAACTAACTCATCAAAATCTTCACCGATGTCCGAAACACATCCCATATTTAAACACGTTTTTTCTAATTCATAAAATAATAAATCATCTTCCCAGTTATCTCGATTTTTTTTATATATGCTTTCATTTTTTTCATCTCTTTCTTCTATATCCAAAGACCAATACTTATCAACTCCCATTTTATCAATTACTTCTGTTGTGTAATCTTTATTTTGTTTAACTGCGCGAAAATACATAGATTTTTTACTAACAACAAAATTCATCCATTTATTTTGCTGTGATACTGATTCAAGTGATGGAAAATATGTATATTTATTTCTATTTGGCCCTTTTTTTATTTTCATTAAATTAGGTATATAAATTACTACTTTGTATTTACCTTGAAATGTATATTTCACCAAAGAAGTTTTTTTAAATGAATTTTGTATTTTGTTTAAATTTTTAACCATATCTTGATCATCTATTTCTTCTAAAAATACTTTAATAGTATTTGCATTTATATCATTTGGATCATACTCTATTACTTTTGCTATCATCACATAAACAGGCAATGGAACTTTTCCCTCGAATGCATCAACTCTCGGAATATTGCGTATTCTATTTTTAATTTCATTTTTAATATTATCTATTGTGGTTTCAAATTCAATGCAACAAATATTATCATTTATATATTCTTTTTCATCATATTCTTTATAAGTTAAATTAATACATCTTTCAAATTTCAAAAATGTTTGATCATTATCTGGATTTAAAGCATTATTACATTCATTTAAAGAACTTTCAACACTACATTTATCACCTTTAACATTTTTATAAATAAGCATTATGTTATTTATTTTATATATATATTATATATTTAATGGATAATATTATAGACAATTGTATTACAAATAATAGTGATTATGATATAGCAAATGCTATTTATAATATATTAAAAGATGATTTTAGATATGTTGAGAATAACGTATGGGAGTATATAGAAAATGATTTATGGTATACTGATAAAAAATGTGAAAAATTAAAAAATGCAATACGAAATAAAGTATGTAAATTATTTATAGAAAGGTCTATACATTGGGCAAATAAAACAAATAGTGTTAATAGCAAAACAGAAATGATGTCATCTAAATTATTGTTTATTGGAACAAAGCTAAAAGATGATAAATATATATCTAATATTATTAAGGAGTCTAAACAATTTTTTATTAAAAATGAATATTAATTGTCCTAGAAATTTAGATATTTTATACCACGCGTTTAAATCGGCTTATAAATTTGATATAAATCAATGTATTATAAATGAAATTAATTGCAATTATTTTGATAATGTTAAGCTATTGCTAACACGCGATAGTTTTTTTGATTGGAATTTTGTAATAGATTATTATAATTCATGTAATAAATGTTACAGAATATCTTATAAAAATATTACATTTAATATACTTGTAAAAGGTACTATAAGTAGGAAAAAACGTGAACATTTATGTAAAAGCATTTATCGCGTATATTTAACAGCACAATTATATAATATAAAAAAAGATTTCAATTATTATATAATTATGTATCCGGGAAAGCGTACTTTACCAAAAAAACATATGATTATTAATGCCGTAAATATAAATGGAGGATTTACTTATACTGATAGCAATGATATCTATATAGTAAGATTTCAAGATTATGAAAAAGTAATAATACATGAGCTATTACATCATAATATTAATATGCATTATAATAAATGGAAACCTTATAATTTGCAAATATTGAAAAAACTCAGCAATATTAGTGAAAGGCAATTATTGATACCAAATGAAGCAATTATAGAAACATTTGCTTGTATATTAAATACAATATTTTATTCAATTGAAACTGGTAAGAATTTCAAGGAGTTATTTAAAAAAGATAAAAAACATAGCTTAATAATTGCAAAAAATGTATTAGACCATCAAGGAAATTACAAATGGTTTGAAAAAACAAATTGTTATTGTTATGTTGTATATAAAACTATATTATATGTATATATTAATGATTTTCTCAAAATATATAAATGTAGAAATGATGACGATATTACTGAGTTTATTGTTAAGTATTTCCCAAAATTAAAAACAAGATTAAAGAGAATTAAGGGAAATAGTAAATCATTAAAACAAACTATTTTTTGAGTACATAATTTTATTTTTATCTAAATTTTATGAAACTTTTAAAATTGTAAGAGATTATTAAAATTATGTACTCAAAATATAAAATGCTTTATATAAAACAATACAATATTAATAATTAATAGAGGTTATATAATGTCTATTGAAGACGTTAATTATTTGAAAGCAAATAGTATTAAACAAACATATACTTTTTTAATTGATAGTAGTGATAGAGATAGAAGTATTTACCCTGATCCAAATAATTATGTTGTTGAATTCAGTACACCTTTTAAAAATATTATAGGTATGGAAATTATTGATGCTAGTATACCAAGAACTATGTATAATGTGGATACAGAAAATAATTCAATATATTATTATATTGGTACTGATGATAATGATAGTCTTATTAAAGATGGTGTTAAAGATGAAGTAGAAACAGATGCAGTTACAACAAATTCTTTATTAATAGTAAATAATTCATTAAATATTAAAGATAGAGGATATGCATATATTAAAAATATAGTAAATTTATATAATATATATAATTCAGGAGGTATTGGTGGTACTACAAAAGGAATTACAATTAGTTTTAAAATATCTGCATTATCATCTTATAAAGATTTTGATGGAGCAGATAATTCATATACTTTGTTAGATTTTAGATATAATCATTTAATAAATCCAGATATATCTAATGATGCGCCAATTATAGTTAAATTAATTAGGCAAAATAGCGATACACAAATTTATAATTTATTATTTAGAATTGGCAATGAAACAAATGAAATATCAATTAATGATATTGATTTAATTAATTTAACTCATATTGCATGGACTATATCTGAAAATAACATATGGCAAATATATCTAAATGCTACAACAGATTCATCAAAAACACACGAGTCATCTATAGGAATAAAAAATGTATTTTATACAGATAAATATATTGGAAAACGTTTTGAATTAGATTATGGTGATTGGGATACAGCAAATTTATATATTAATGATTTTAAAATATATAATAAAGTATTAAATGAAAAAGAAGTCAATAATTGTAATAATAATGTTCATACAAATTCTATAAATAACTTAATAATATGGTATAAAATGGATATTATTATTAATGATAATAAATTAGAAAATTCTAGTAATTTTAAAACTATAAATTATAAAGATGTATTTAACAAACTAGAAATTATGCCCGGTGATTATACACTAAAAACATTTTTTTCTAATTATGATGAATTAAATAATTTTGAAATAGGATTTAAAAAACATTCAGATCCATCGGAGCTGACAAATTTAATGGATATATACTCGCAAAAACCATTTATTTTGGATATGAAAAGATCTACAATATCTGAAAATTTAGGATTTGATTTGTATGCGAATCAAAATACACAAGGTAGATATACATACTACGATATTTATAAATATAATGATAATATGATAAAAATGTATCATAGTGTTATTAATGATGAACAAGTTAAAGAGTTTAATAATATTAAAGTAGATATATATAAAGTAGTATCACCTGGTATTGTATATTTTATTGGTAATAAATATATTGTAATGAAATGTCCTGAAATTGAAGAACATTTGTATGGTTCTTTATCATATTCAAAATATACATTGGGATTGGCAAAATTTCGTGTTGATAATGTAGGTATTAATAGTGAAAGATTAAGTATTACAAAATTACCCGTAAGAGAGTTTCATCCGATAGGTAAATTAGCAAAAATGTCACTTAGATTTGAAACAAACAAAGGAACACTTTATGATTTTAAAGGAGTAAATCATAATATTGTGTTTGCTATATATTATTATGAACCAATACAGAAAAAATTTCCAGAAGGATCATTATTAAATCCCGAATATAAAATGAATTATATTGATTATCAATATAATCAAGAAGAAATAGAAAGTGATAGCGATGATAACGAAGAAGATTTTTCCAGAGATAATATTATGGATTATAAAAAAAAAGAATTTATGTATAACGAAGAAGGTATGCAATTACAGCAATATAATAAATTCTTTGTTAATGATGAAGAATCATCTTCGTCAGAAGAAGATTAATTTACTCATTTAATATTGATATTAATTCTTCTACTTCTGTTTTTTTCAAATTATTTTCTTCAATATTTTTTTTAATTTTGTCTTTTTTATCTTTTGTTATTTTAGCACAATCTTCTAAAAGTTTTAAAACTTCTTCTTTTTTGTCACCTAGTGAAAGAATTGAATTAGTATCGGCATCTTCTGCATCTTGTGGACTTTGAAATGTTACATCAAAATCTTCTGTGTATCCTTCACCTCCGTTATTTATTACAACACTTGTTATTTCACCATTAGTAACAACAGCTGTTGCTTCTGCTTTAACGCCATTTGATGGAGTTTCTCCAAAATCTATTATTGGTACTGATAAATAGCCTTTTCCAGGATTTGTTATTTCAATCTTAGATATAGCTCCTAATGTCACATTTGTTTCTAATCCTGTACCAGCCCCTTTGAAGGTAACTGTTGGTTTCGATGTGTATCCACTACCACTATTTGTTACTTTAATAGCTGTAACTGTTCCATCAACGATAGTAGCCGTTCCTTCTGCTCTAATACCATATTCTTCGTCTGGTTTAGTGAACTCAATAGTAGTACCTTTTTCAACACCAGAACCACCATTAATAACTTCTACTTTTGAAACACCACCAATTTTAGCTTTTCCTGTAGCTGTTACTTTTTCACTATTTGTTTCAAAATTTTCAATAGTATTTTTACTATAACAAGTATATAACATTACAATAAAAATACAAATAGCCAGTATTAATGATATATAATTGAATATCATTTCATAATTCATATTTTTTTTTTATAATCTGTTATACTAAAAGATTATTTATTTTATTAATAATTAATTTATATTTATATAAGTAGGATATTATGACTGATTTAAATTTATTATATGGTTCAGAAGATAATTTGATGAGCGACCAAATGGGAACAAAAGAAGGCGGGGGAATGTATTCTTCACAATTATCAGGACAACAATTACATAAAATGGCTTTACAACCTAGCATGGAACAAGAAGAAAAACAACAAATGCAACAACAGCAAATGCAACAACAGCAAATGCAACAACAGCAAATGCAACAACAGCAAATGCAACAACAACAAATGCAACAACAACAAATGCAACAACAACAAATGCAACCACTACAACTAAAACCTTTACAAAAAGATGAAGGGAATTTTAGAAGACGCACTACTGAATACACTTTTATGGACAGAATGAATATGAAAAAAACAGAAGTTATTAAACTAGCTTTATTTTCATTAGTAATCGTTCTAGGTATATCAATTGATAGAATGATAACACATTATATAAGCAAATATATTGGAGATAATGTTTTAACTGATTTCCAAGAATTATTACTAAGAATTAGCTATCCAATTGCTATATTTTTACTATTATGGATATTTAAGGCAATATAAATTATTTTTATTTTAATATTTTATAAATACATATATTAAGATTAACAAATGAGTTTTAACGATTTAGTAGATACAGTTGTTAGAGTTTACAATAGTGATAATACAAAAACAATTGATAATATATTTTTGTTTGTAATTATTTTAATATTTTTAACAATATTATTATTGAATTTAATAGATATAATTCAATTTTTAATAAGCAGATATAATATGGTTTCTGAACCTGTTAATACAAGTTCGCCTTATAATGATAGTTTATATCAAAAATATTGCAATTTATATGAAACTAATTCATTGATAGTTGATCAAAAAACATTAATGTGGTTTGCAATATATTTTATATTGTTTATTATATTCTGGTTTAATTATATTGTTGATGCATTATCATATGTTAGAATTAGTAAGGAAATAAAATTAGTTGGATATAGTAAATACTTCAATTACGATTTAACAAATGAAACTGAATATAATTTCTTATATTATTTATCAATTTATATATTTATAGTATTTTTGATATTGATATATTATATTTACAATTATTATAATAATTTAAATGTTATTGATACAGAAGTTTATGGTAATATGAAAGGGATAAATGATGAATTTGAAAAATATATAATACCTGAACTATATAAGACATTTATTAGAAATGATGGAGAAAGTATACCTACTAAATTAAATAATTATATTAATAATCCGGGAGAAACAGAAAAGATTTTAATTAAAAAAGAATTATCATTAAAAGATGAAGTAAATTCTACACATGTAATGAAGTATTTTTTTGAAGATGGAAAAATTCATAATAGATTACGTTTGATGATAACCTATATAGTAAGTGAAGAAGCTGCTTTTAAAACAATTAAAATAAAATCAAATCCAATTGAACCAAATACCGATTATATTCCACCAACTGAAAAATGTTTTTATCATATGCTTAATAATCCAAAGAAAAATGTTATATTACCTGAATTTGAAGAAATAAATAATAAAAGTTTGTTTCTATATCCACCAGAATTTACCAGTGAAAACTTTAATCCTGATAAAATTAAACAAGAATATGCAATACCTAGTGAAAAATTGAAAGTTAAATACGATGAAATAAAAGAAAGAATATCAAAATATTCTAGAAATATCAATAGTTATCATGAAGATAATACGATATATTATAAAATATGGTTATTATTTATTACAATGTCTGGATTTATAGCATCAATATTTGCATTGACATTTTTTATATTAGAAACAGGATGGTTTAATATAACATATGAAGAATGGTTGAAAGATAACCTTAAAACATTAATTGTATTCTTTACTTTATTTATTTTGATAATTGGCGCAATGATTATTAATTTATAGATATTAATTAAGGGATTGATAAAATCATGGATAATAAAAATACTACAACGGCAATTAGTTATGCAATTTATCTAATAATAGCTTTAATTTTTATTATAACTATAATTGCAATAATTAATTATACATTGTATAGTGTGTATAGTATTAATGCAATTAGAAAAGAATATACTTATAATAATTCGCCATTTTTCAAATTAAACCAAATTTACAATTATATGTTGATAAATTATGTTTATTTGCTTAATAAAAATAAAGATATCAGATACAAAAGAACAAATGAATTTTATAAAGAAGAAACAGAAAATAGTGGTGATTTTAAAACAGCAAATGGTACAAGTTTTTATAGCGAAGATAATAATAATGATTTTAGAGATATAATTTATTATTATGATTATCCATATATTGAAAAACAAATTAAAAAAAATAAGGATGACACATATGATGACACATATGTTTATATTAAATCACCTGTTAATAAAAAAGATAATGATGATAATATTATATTTTGTAAATACGAAAAGATAAATGAAGATTTAGGATTTTTTGAAAATATATCTAGATATTTATGGGAATTTTTCAGTAGTTTCTCTCTATACGATGATAAAGCAACTTATTTATACGTTCATTTAAATAATAGATATTATGAAATGATAATATTTGTCATATTTATAATTTTATTTATATTTATGATAAAAGTTATTATAACATTTGCAAGCAACTTATTATCTACTATCAGTGATAAGAAAATTGATGTAGATGAAAGTATTTTTAGACATATTTATAATAATAAATTTAGTACAATAATTATTATTATATCTGTTCTTTTATATTGTATGCTTCATAGTATCTTGTATAAAAAGATTTTCATTGAAAATGTTTATGATAGAATCTATAAAATGTATAATGAAATACTTAAAATTGATTTGCAAATGCAAAGTGAATTTAGTGAAATGATTTTATATTATAATAAAAATAATAAAAATGATGAAATCAAAAAATTAAAAGCAAAAACTATTGATAATTTAAAATATTTATCTCATAATGGACATTTAGTTGAAAGAGATACTATTGTAGATTTTAATGATCAAACAAAAGATGCTGATACTCAGATAGATTTGTTTACAAAAAAAATATTATTAGTAAATAAAAAATTCAATGTAGGTAATCATACAAAACTATATAATTTAAAAGAATATATAGAAGAATGTATAAATTATCATTGTGAATCAGGTATATGTTATGGACCTAGTGGAGGAAAAGAAGGAGTAGGATCAGATGCAACAACAGATAGATCCGCAACGGCTGAGGATAGACTCTTAGCATCGCAATTATTTATAATTATGGTTTACATGTATGTTATTAATAATAATAAAGAAGATCCATATATAATATTAAAATTGAATAAATTGATACTAGGAGATATCGTAAAAGTTGGCGATAAAAATATAGATAAGGATATTGAATATACATTAACATTACGTTCTTTATTATACGAAAAATTAGAAATTACTGATACACAAAATCAGCTAAATAATATAAGAGATGCAATAAAAAATCAAATATTGATAAATTATTTGAAAAATAAAAATAAAGAAATTGATTTTAAACTTGTATATGATAATGTTATTGATTTAATTAATAAAAAAATAGATGTATTTGTTAAAAATGTAGATAATGCAAATGATAATCTAAACTTTTTCACACCAGTATATTTTTTCAATTTATATTTGGCATTGGAAATGGGTGTAAATTTTATTGTAATTTTAATAATATTGTATGCTATGTTATATTATGACAAAAGTACACCAGAATTAAAAGAGAAAATAAAAGAAACAATAGAATGGATAAAAGTAGCAAAAGATGAAATAGAAACTGCAATATATGGTGTAATTTAAAGTAATTTAAAATATTATAATAAATAAGAAGTCCCATTTATAAATAAATGAGTAATTTTACAATAATTAGACAAAAGTTAATAGTTATATTTATAATAATTGTATTTATAATATCTTCACTAGTATTTTTAAATAGTGTATATAATGCATTGTTTGTATGGTATGATAATGATAATAGCGAAAATGTAAATGATAAGAATGTACCGGTATCAACAATGTTTGGATATAAAATATTATTAAATTCTTATGTTGTCAAGGGTAATTGTACAAATTATAATAAAGATATTGTATTGACTACAAATATAAATACAATATTATTTAAGATATACAATTTAATTTTAACATTTTTTGCAATTATAATATTTATTTCATTTTGTGCTGAAATTGCAGGAAGAAGTAAGATATCAGCAACAATACAAGATAGTTTTTACGTTGAAAATAAAAATATAATATATGTTGGGTTTGCTTCTGCTTTAATATTATTTATAATAAGTAATAATTTTAATAATCCTGGTAAGAAATATTATAACAAATATGAAGATGATCAAAGCACATTTGAAAACTATTTGTATGGAGAATATAATAAAATAATAGATGATAATTATAAAAATCATCTTAAAAGAATTATTAAAAATACAAATAAAAATAACTTTTATGAAATGGAAATAGATAAACAATTTGATCGCAAAAATTATCAATTTAATACACCTTCAAATGCAACAACGGATCAGAATAAAAATGATATTGATATTTGTTTTAATATTCTTGATTTATGTAGGAAACTTTGCATAATAAATAAAGATACTAGTGTTGATGTTGTAAAAGTGTTTAGTGATTTTATTGATAATTGTGAAAAATCAAATTTGAATGCTGATGATAGTCTTAAAAATATGTTTATTAAAACAATAACAGAAAAAGATTATAATGAAGCAAATGATGGAAAGAAAGTAGATATTATTACAGATAATGTAACTTTAAATAATATTGGGAATGCAACATCTGAATCATTAAGTAGAAAAGATTTACGTGAAATTGATTCAAAACTTAAAAATTATGAGAATGATAAAGTATATTATATAAAATACACAACATCAAATATATATTTTAAGGTAACAGCTAAACAAGAAGATAAAAAAAGTTTTACAGAAAAATTTTTTAATGAATATATTATTGCTAATTTAGAGGCTTATGTTACAGATTTAGAATGTATATTTGGCGAATTAGATTTTTTAAAAAATAATTTTAAATCTATACTTGCATTATTATGGTGGGGTGATGGTGTAAATAAAAATATTGACAATAATAATAGTGGAGAAGAATTAGAACCAATATTTTTTTCATCATTATTAACAAAAAAATATTTAAAGAATTGTGGTAGTGGTAGTACTACTAAACAATATGATGGAAATGTTATATATTTTAAAGAATTAGGGAAATATACAATAAATCAAGGGGGGCATAATAATTCTGAGAAATCATTTATTGAAATGATTGATGATGCAAAAAAATCAACATATATGAATTTATTTTTAATAAAAGGTATATTTACTGGTGTAATAATATTTACATTGGTTAATATAGTATTAAAAAAATATTATAATGAATATCCTGAGGGGCAAAAAACTTTATTAGAAATAGATAAAAAGATAATATTATCAAAAATAGATGACAATATTTATGATGCAGTAAAATATGAAAACTTTATTAAACCATTATTGAAAGAAGGTAATTATAATGTAAATATTGTTTTAAGTATTATAATTATATTACTTTTATTGAAAGTAATACCAGGTTACACATACCCTGTTAAAACAATTAGATTTGATAAAATAGATTGTAATACACTATAATCATAAACTAACCTTATACTAAACGTAAATAATTATTATTTAAGGAATTATTATTAATTAATAATTATTGATATGGAAAATAATAACAGCGAATACATTTTAAATATAAAAACTATACAGGCATCTACCTTTAAACAGGTTATTGATGCGTTGAAAGAAATTTTAATGGATGTTAATTTGGAAATTGATGAGACAGGTATTAAAATAGTTGCTATGGATAATACCCATATTGTACTTATTCATTTAAAGCTAGAAGCTGACAAATTTGAAATATATGAGTGTGAGAAAAAGACATATGTTGGTATTAATATGTTGCGTTTACATGCTTTAATTAAAACAATTACAAATAATGACATTCTTTCATTGTATATATTGAAAGATGATCCAAATCATCTTGGTATAACAATAGATAATAATGATAAAAATTATAAAACTAACTATAAATTATCTGTATTAGATATTGATGTATTAAATATACAAATACCACCAGTTGATTTCCATACAATTATTAATATGCCATCTAATTATTTACAAAAAATCATAAGAGATATGCATAACCTCGCTGAATTCATTGAATTTAGAAATATTGGTGACAAACTAATATTAAGTTGCAAAGGAGATTTCTGTCAACAAGAAACTATATTAGGTTCTGAAAAATCACAATCTATTACTATAAAAAAAAATAGTAAAAATGAAGAGCAAGAAATAATACAAGGAATATTCAGTCTTAAATATTTATCGATATTTACAAAATGTACAAATCTTTCTAATAATGTAGAAATATATCTTAAAAATAATTATCCTATTATATTACGATATACGATTGCATCACTTGGAGAAATCAAATTATGTCTATCACAACAAGATATTTCTTAACAAAATAATACAAAAATAATCAAAGTTTTTTCAATTTTGGATGTAATATATATTTATAATATATGTCTTGAATTTTATATAATGTATTTTTTAATACATTTAGTATTTCATTTAAACACGAAAAATATTTATTTGTATACAATATATCATTATCATTTATTATATATATAATTTGTTTTTTTATTTCATTAAATATATTGAAAAATTTATTCATTATATAGTTAAATTATATTTGAATATCTTTAAGTATATCAAAAATCTGCATCTAAATTAAATTTGCGAAGTTCCGAATGATTTTGATTGCTTCCTACATTAGCTTTGCTATATTGTGATACTCGACTTTCAAAGAAATTTGATTTTGATTCAATTGAAATACGTTCCATAAAAGGAAATGGATTTGCTGAATTCCAAATTTTATCATAATTTAGTTGTGTTAGTAATCTGTCAGCTACAAATTCAATATATAGACACATTAAATTAGCATTCATACCAAGCATAGAGCATGGAATACTATCATTAATAAATACTTTTTCAACTTCAACAGCTTCTTTTACAATTTGATGAACAGTAGTTTGAGGTAGTCTATTTTCAATTTTAGAATAAAGTAATACAGCGAACTCAACATGCATAGCTTCATCGCGGCTAATTAATTCATTTGAAAAAGATAGACCTTGCATTAATCCTCTTTCTTTTAGCCAGAATATACTGCAAAATGCTCCACTAAAAAATACACCTTCAACAAGCGCAAATGCTAGCAATCTTTGAGAGAATGGTGCATTTTCGTCTTCAATCCATTTAAAACACCAATCTGCTTTCTTTTTAATACAGGGCATATAATTGATAGCATTTAATGCTTCTGACTTTTCTTTGGGGTCTTTAAAATATGTATCAATTAAAAGAGAATAAGTTTCCGAATGAATATTTTCAATTGCCATTTGAAATGCATAGAAGAATTTAGCTTCTAATACTTGAACATCATTTAAAAATCTTTCACCTAGATTGATATTTACAATTGTATCACTAGAACTAAAAAATGCTAGAATATGTTTAATAAATGTACGCTCTTTCTCATTGAGCTTATTAAAATCATCTACATCTTTACTTAAATCTAATTCTTCTGGTGTCCAAAATGCACTAACGGCTTTTTTATACATTTCCCACATGTCATTATGTTCAATTGGAAAAATGGTAAGACGATCACTAGGTTTTAATAAGATTTCATAATTAGAATTAGATGTCATTATTATATATATATTCTTTTATTTTTATATAATATATATTACAAAAAAAAATATTCAATTAATCTAATAAATTATTTTCTTTCATTACTCTTATTAAACGAGTAACACCAATGCCGCCACCTGAACGTTCAAAGAATTTATTAGATAAAAATTCGTTTAGCTCCGCTTCTACACGTTCTTTTGAGAATTTATCAAATAATATTTTAGCATAGCCACCATCACTAATTTCATAGAAATATTTACGCATTTCCTCTGGGTCAGAGGAGCGTTGAGCGCTACCGATAGTTTCAATACCATTGATGATTATATCTATTTTTTTAGCATGTCCGCCTTCAACATCACTTTGTTCTGCTTGTTTCATATTCCAAAATGGAGAGCTATAATTGGGAAAGTTTTTAAGAAAGAATACTTGACCATAATCTTGTTGTAATTTTTCTTCGTGTTCATGTTCTAATTCTTTTGTACCATATTTCTTAGCAACATCAACGTAATCGCCTTCTGGATACTTACCATCTGAATAAAATTTGCCAAAACCTAGATGATTTAAAAGCTCAATTTCCATTTGTTTCATTGCTTCCATATCACCCTTTAATTCAAATTCAAACATTGGAAATATTTTATCATGACGACCAGGGACAGGATTTGGTTCATTTCTATAACTTGTGCTTACACAATAACACCCGTTAATTTCAGGATTCTTTAAAATTTCATATTCTAGCCACATTTGCCCAGTTTGTGGCAAAGGCCATACTTGATCACTGTATTCGTATGTTGATATAGTTTTTGGATCTTCGCATGCTGCTAAAATACTTAATCTATTTTGTGTATGTACTTCAACGAAGCCTTTACTATCAAAGAAGGCTCTTAGTTTCTTTACAACTTTGTCAAAATCAAATATATTAATACATCCTGAATTAGAAGTTACCATTTTTATCCCTATATAAAAATAAGATAATTATTTCTTTAAGTAGTTTTATGTTAAAGAATCACCAATAACATTTACACCAGAAGCAGCTGTGATTGGTTTAAAAGCTATTAAAAGTATTAACCATAACCATGTTAATCCAATTATTATAAATCCTACTATTATCATACCAAGTCCAAAATAATATGTATTTTTTTCAATAATAAAATCATCTGGATTTTCAGGGTCATAGTAAACTGTAACTGGTTGATATTCATTTACTAATTTAGATGCTTTATAAAATTTAATATATTCTTTTTCATCTACTAAATAAACAATTTCTGCATTACATACATTAACTAATTTATCATTATTATTTTTATCTTTAATTGTTTCTTGTGTACATTTTACATTTTTATATTTACCCAAAACATTTTTAGATTTATTTATATCGGCGTCTTTAATCAAAAAACCAACATATATTAAAATTCCAAATAATATAGTAACGACAATTGTTATAACAACATTATATACTATACTAATAGATGCTGTAGTATCATAAATAGGATTTAACACACTTTTATTATTTTTAACATCTGTCAATTCTTTTCCAATAAATCTTTGCTGTTCTTGTTGTAATTCAGTATTACCATTTTTTATTTTCATTATTCTAATATTAAATTAGATTACTTATTATGCAGAACATAGTACGCAACTATCTCCATTTTCTTCTGCACATTTTAATTTCTTTTTAGCAAATTCAGGATCAATAGTAAATTGTTGTGTTTTAGCCTTTGGTCTTGTTCTTAAATAATATGAACCTGTTTTAAGACCCTTAGAATATCCATAAAAATGCATTGAAGATAATTTTTGAAAATCAGGTTCTTCCATGAAAATATTGAGACTTTGAGTTTGACAAATATATCTACCTCTATCAGCAGACATATCAATTACAACACGTTGTTTGATTTCCCATGAAGTTTTATATAGATCTTTCATTTCTTGATCAATTTCAGGAATATTTTGAATACTTCCTTCGTGAAGAATAATAGTATCCTTTAACTCCTTGTTCCATAGACCTTTATTTATTAAATCCCTAATTAAATATTTATTAATAACAATAAATTCGCCACTTAATGTTTTTCTTTGAAAGATATTATTTGTAAATGGCTCAAAACTTTCATTGAACCCCATAATTTGCGATGTTGATGCTGTGGGCATAGGTGAAATTAATAAACTATTTCTTACACCATATTCTTTAATATCATTTCTTAATTTATCCCAATCATATCTATCACTGGGTTTTTCGCCCCAAAGATCAAACTGGAATAAACCTTGTGAAATTGGGCTTCCTTCAAAAGAACTATATGCACCTACATATTTTGTTTTAATAATATCTTTCTCAAATTCATTAACATATTTAGTAATATCTTCATCACTATTATTGTTTAAAATATCACTTATAATTTTACTTCTTTTTTTTGATAATTCCATTGATGATTCAACAGCAGCATGATAAATAGTTTCAAATATTTGTTTATTTAGTTCAGCTGCATCTTTACTTTCAAATGGATATTTAAGCATCATAAATACATCCGCTAGACCTTGAACTCCAATGCCAATAGGTCTATGTCTCAAATTGCCAACTCTCGCTTTTTCCACGGGATAAAAATTGACATCAATTACTTTATTTAAATTCTTAGCAGCTACTTTAACAACTTCATGTAATTTTTCAAAGTTGAATTTACCATCATCTACATATGATGGTAGGCAAATAGATGCTAAATTACAAACACCTGTTTCTTCTGGCGATGAATAAATAAGCACCTCTGCGCATAGGTTACTAGATTTAATTGTTCCAAGATTTTTCTGATTACTCTTTTTATTTGCTGCATCTTTATATAATATATAAGGAACCCCTTGTTCAATTTGTGCTTCAAGAATTTTAAACCATAATTCTTGTGCATTAATTTGTTTTTTATATTTGCCTTCACTTTCATATTTTTCATAAAGTGCTTTGAAATCATCTCCATATACTTCACTTAAACCACGGCATTGATCAGGGCACATTAGAGACCATTTAGCATTTTGTTTAACACGTTCCATAAACAGATCAGATACCCACAATGCTAAAAACAAATCACGACATCTTTCTTCTTCACTACCATGGTTCTTTTTTAATTCTAAGAAAGCTTCGATATCACTATGCCATGTTTCTAGATATACAGCGATACTTCCTAGACGTTTTCCGGCTTGGTCAATATATCTTGCTGTATTATTAAATACACGCAACATTGGAATAATACCATTAGAAGTACCATTTGTACCTCTAATATGGCTTCCTTTTGAGCGAATTTGATGAATATGAATACCAATACCACCAGCATATTTAGAAATTAATGCCATTTCTTTTAGAGACTCATAAATACCAGATACACTATCATCATTTACACTACACAAAAAGCAGCTACTTAGTTGTGGTCGTTTAGTACCAGAATTGAATAGTGTTGGTGTAGCATGTGTAAAATATTTTTTACTCATTAAATCATAAGTTTGTAATACTTCTCTAATGTCGTTACCATGAATACCTAATGATACGCGCATCCACAAATGTTGTGGTCTTTCAATAATCTTTTTATTAATTTTAATTAAATATGCTCTTTCAAGTGTTTTAAATCCAAAGTAATCAAAAAGGTAATCTCTTTGATAATCAATATAATTATTAAGTTTTTCCTTATTTTTACAGACAATATCATATAATTCTTCTGAAACTAATGGTGAATGTTCGCCATGAATATCCTTATTATCATAGAGTATTTGTACTGTTTCGCTAAATGATGGGGAAGTGTTTTTATGATGATTTGAAATAATAATACGTGAAGCAAGAGTACTATAATCAGGATTATCAATAGACATGCTACTACATAGATATGCTGCGAGTTCATCCAATTCACATGTTTTTACTCCATCATAAATACGCGTGCATACTTTTTGAGCAATCTCCGATACATTGATATTTAAATCAGATGATAATTTTTTCAAACGCATTAAAACCTTATCAAAGCTGACATCTTCATACTCTTCGTTTCTTTTTAATACACGCATTTATTTATCTGTTATACACATATATATATTTTTTGCTTATATAAATTAATAAAAATAATAAGCTAATTAAAAGTATAATCTAAAACCACACCATCAGATGTGGCAATATATCCTTTAATTTTCAATTCACCTGAATGTTCTTTTCTATGACATTCTTTACAGAGAGCAACTAAATTATGTTTGCTATTTTTATGATAATTTGATAAATACCCTTCGTCATTAGCTTTTTCTTGATATACAATATGATGTGTTTCTTCTGCTGCATTATCGCATATTTTACATTTATCAACAATTACATTGCTATTATATCTAGATTTACGATTTTTAACAATATCCTTATTTATACCCTCTACTTCTTTTCTAATTTTTTCTGCATTTTTCATAAAATCAAGTGGCATATCAAGAGACTTACATACTTCTATCCCATAAATTTTAGATCCTTGACCATCCTGTAATTTTCTATTATATATAATTCTATTTTTTTCATCAATAGTAATACGAATATGTTTTACACTCAATGATTTATCTTTGATATGTTTTGATATACAAGTAATTTTAGTTAGTTCATGAAGGTGTGATGCAAATATAAAGCAGGATCCTTTTTTTATTAATGTATCAATTCCACTTGCAACAATGGATATTCCAGAAATTGATTCGGTACCACAACATATTTCATCTCCAATAACCAGACTATATTTATCACATCTTTGAAGTATATTTCGCAATTCAGTCATTTCAACAGTAAAACTTGACATTCCTTTATAAATATTATCCATTCCTGAAATTCTTGTAAAAATACTATTATATGGATAATAACTCATTGATTCTGCTGCAACATACATACCAGCTTGTGCCATAATAATGTTTAAACCAATTGCTTTCATATATGATGATTTACCTGACGCATTTATACCATATAGTAGAATACCATCTTGATTAAGCTCCAAATCATTGCCAACATACTCAATATCATCCTGAATTCTTTCTATAATAGGGTGTCTCATATTTTTCATAGAAATAAATGATGATTTGCGTTGTGTTTTTTCAGTATCAATATCAGGGCGAACATAACAATATTCAAAAGCATTTTTAGCACAGCATGCTGCTATATCAACTCTCGTTAAATATTTAATAATATTATCCAATCTTTCATTATTATTTGTAATAAAATCATTCATAAACTTAGTATAACTTGTTAGTACTAATTGTGATATTTTATCATTATAACTAATAATATTATTTGATGCCTTTGTTATTTCATTATTTGTAATTTTGTAATTTTGCGATGTTGCCATTGATTTAGTATTAAAACCACTCATTAATTTCTTATTTTGCTTGCTAGCTGTTTCATAACGTTTTTTTGTCATAATAATATAATATCCTTCGCGATCATTATTATCTATCTTACAAAATGTACTATCATTTGTACCTAATTTATTGATATTGTCAACATAATTCTCTATTTTTTTATAACATTCCTCTGATTTTGATACCAAATCATCTATTTCTGGATTAATACCATTTTTAAAAAAGTTACCTAAATTACTTTTATCTGCTAAATTATATTTAGAAGCTTTATCTAAATCAATAATATCATTGAAATATGATATAATATCAGTAATATCTTTTAAATTAATATTAGAATTATTAATATTTAATTCATTATAAATTTTAACAGCTGAATCAAGCGATTCATTAAATACAACCCATTCCAATGGGGGCATTTTATTTAAAACCATCTTTCTTTTCATTCTTTCTAAATCAACAATATTTGAAAGATATTTGCGAATATTTTGGAATATCTTGTTTTTAAGTAAAAAATCAATATCATCATAAGATTTTTTGATATTTTCAATATTTGTCATAGGTAATAGCAATTTATCTTTAAATGCACGTGCACCAAATGCTGTAATACATTTATTTAAGATATCGATTAATGGTTTATCATTTTGATAAAGTCTTAATATATTAAGCTGTATTGCTGAATTATATTCAATTGTCATATTTTTACTATTTTCAAAAATCTCAGGTTCTTGTAATTCCTTAATGATATCAGAATTATGTTCATATGCAAATTGTAATAAACAGCAAAAAGCTACCCTGGCAATAGTAAATCTTTCTAAGTTTAGCAATTCAATAATTGAAATTAGCCCTTTTTTAACAAAGAAGGCTTTATCAAGAATCTCTTTTTGATTTATGATACTATTAAAGAAATTAATATATTCACAATTTTCCCATTTATAATGTACTAAAATTTTATTAATATTTAGTTTTTTCAATATAGCTTTCTTATCTTCATCTTTTAATTGTGCACTAAGAATAACCAATTCAATAGGATTATATGTGCTAATAAACCTAAATATTTCATCATGAGCAAACTCGGGATCTTGTTTTGTTGAACCTACTTCATAAACAAAAGTTTTACCCGTTGACAAATCAATACCTGATATACCCGCTATTACAAAACCATTAATAATTTCATAAAATATGACCATCATATAATTGCTTTGTTTATTGGATATATTGATGTTTGCACCAGGAGATAAAATTTCTGTTACAGCTCTTTTAGGATTAGGTGGTTCAGTTACTTGTTCAACTAATACAATAGTATAATTATTATTAAGAAGAATTTGTGTGAATTTTGATATTGAATGCAAGGGAAAACCAGCCATTATTGGATTGGCTCGCGATACTTCACTAATTGCTTTATTTTTTCGCGATGTTTGTATACTACATAAATCAGCTATAATAAATACTTCATTATCTGTAATATTATCGGTTATAGTATAAATTTCAAAGAACGAACCTACCTGCATTAAAACTATACATCTCTCTCCATATTTTTCTTTGTATGTTTTTGTGTAGTCTAGATATTCGTCAATGATCATTATCTAATTCATATATTATATATATTATATTCTTAAATAACATTTATATAAGAAAAAGAATAATTTATATTATAAAAATGGGTGATAAACTTTCTTTTGAAGAAGTACTAAAAGAGCTTGAAAAATTAAATTTAGATGATTTTAATTTACCTGATAATGTAAAACTGGAATTCTATAAATATTATAAACAAGCGACTGTTGGTGATTGCAATATAGAAAGACCTTGGGCTATTTACTTAAAAGATTGTTCAAAATGGGATGCGTGGAATAGCACAAAGGGTATGTCTAGTGAAGATGCTAAAAATAACTATATTGATTGTTATTATAGTTATATTGTTTCTGTAAAATAATTTAATTATTTTATTATAATTTATTAATTAATTTTATATGTTCATTTAAAACACTTTTAAAATAATCATTACGCATCATTTGAAAATATATCATAATTATACCTGACTTGTATGGTGAAAAATTAATATGTGGATCAGTTAAAATAGTTAAATCTTGATATGTTATTTTATATAATGTATAAACTACATATATTAATATTGGTATTGATACAATAGTGTATGAAAATATTATAATGATAAGTTTAATAAATAATTTTATCAATTGTACAAGTGTTATATATATAAAATCTAATAATATAAATGCAAATGGTCTCATATTAATACCAATATTTAGTAAAGATAAAGGATCAATTAATAATAATATAAATAATCCTACAACAAATCCTAAAATGTTGGGAAGTTTTAACATAATTACATTTAATGGATGAACAATAACAAGTCCAAATATCCGCATGAAAAAATATGCAAAATAATACATTGAATTCATAATCAAATTAAGAAAATATAATAAAAAATAATTTATTATTTTCATAATTCTACCCAATGATCGCAGTCGATCCAATACCCAATAAAATAATAATAATAATACGATTATCAATAATATAAATGGTCCTACAATAGATAAATTCCTAAAATATTTAAATACATATTCATATTCACTAAATGCTGGAATAACTTCTTTATCAATATTAACATTAGATGATTCGTATTCAACGGGAGAAGTTATATTAGCATATGTAATTTCATTTTCTATTGCTTCAATATAATCATTTGAACTAACATCGGTTCCATCTTCAAGAATGCCATAGTTTTTTAATCTACCATTAAATAAATATTTGCTACTAAAACATAAATTACAACAATAATTAAACATAAATAAAATATGTTGATTTATATTACGAATACCAATTAAACCATCATTAGCTATATTATAAGCATATCTTGCACCTTGATAATGTCCAAACTCGGGGTTTCCTATATATTTTATTTTTTTTAAATAATTCATGTAAAATTCATCTCTTGTATCAAATAAATCATAGAATTTATTAATATCGCGAATAATTGTTTCTTTAATTATTGTATTTCCATCATGTGTTAAATTTTCACTATCAATTCCAGTAGTAATGTAATTTACAAGTTTATTATATGCTTCACTAACACTTGTTTCAATACTTTTATTTCCTTCAACTATTAGATTACTAATTTTAGTATCATCTATCTCAATATCATTTCTTATATTGTCAGGCAATATATTTTTCTTATTTATATGATATGTATATGATCCTATTTCTCCACTTTTATGAAAATCTTTTTTATTATATGTTCCAATAATAGCAATTATGGCAAATGGATCATATGGTATAAAACCTTTATACTTTCCACGCATAAATGTATTAATACTTTCGCATTCATTTTTATTATTTTTAACTACTGAATTATTTATACACGGTTTATAACAAGTAGGTACACTATATGTTCCTTTATTTTCTTTATCATTTGTACCTTTGTCGTATTTATTATTGATATAATAATATGGAATCGTAAACCAGTCTTCCCATTTTTCAATTTCAAACATGTTACAATGTGCTTTTTTTGGTAATTTTTCAAAATAATTATTTTTAAATTTAATTTTATCACCAGAAATCTTTAAATTATTAGATAAATGTTGTTCTCCTATTGTACAAGTTTGAAATTCAGTATTAAATTCTAATAGATTACCTTGTTTTTTAACATGACTCTCTGTTGTTTGTCCTTCAATAGGAACATTTTTACATGTTGTTTTATCTTTGCTCATTTTATTAGCTCTTACTTAAAAGTATATTAGATTATTTAGTTTAATCATTAATTTTAATTTGTTCGTAATCAGATTCTGGTTCTTTAATAAATCTAGTATCTAATGAATAATCTTTTCTTAATTTACAAGATTTAGTGAAATATTTAGATGTAATTTCATTATCACAATTTAACTTGTATAATTCATCACCATCTGCACTTTGTTCTGTTATTATACCAAAATCTGGTTCGCTAGTTATTTGTCCCGTACTATTAATACCATTTTGTTTTGGAATAATTTTAGCAATTGGTTTATATGCACTTATAACATTATTTGTTCCATAATTATAATGTATTATATTATCGCCTCCTCTGCCATCTTCATCAGGAAATTCTTCGCGCGGCTCATCTTCTGGTGTATTATCACCCGTTATTGCTTCTGTAAAATCATTTACGGCGCGTCTTCCATTAGTTACCATATTGCCAAAATCAGTAGCAAAATTATTAAAATCCGCATAAGCACTATTGATATTTGCGGGCATCGATTTTAACAATGAAATAAAATCTTTATTTTCTTCTTTTGGTTTTTTATTTGGACCATCATTTCCACCACCGCCTCCACCACCACCTAATGCAACTCCCATTATTATAACTAAAATTATAAATAATAATATTAAAAATCCTGTAATTACATTATTCCAAGAAGTAATAAATAAATGTTTAATTCCTGCTAAAAATGTATCTTGGATGTATTTAGCAGTATGAACAAATAATAGTGTTGTATAGTATCCAAATTTACCGGCATTATCATTAAATCTTTCATCACTTCTATCTTGTCTTTCCAATTCCTTAAATTTATTTATTTCTCCATTTTCTCTTGCCATTATTTTTAATTCATCTAGTTTAGTTGTTAAATTATCATTTAATTTTTCTATTTCATTTAAATTAGATTGTAACCCTGATTTATCAATTGAATTCTCAGTATAATATTCTTCCTTATCCCAATCCCAAGATTTATGATTATATCTATAATCTAATTTACTATTTTTACATATATAGTATTTATTAATTTCATTATCTTTATAAATATAATAAAACTTTTCTGATTTAAAATCATTTAAATATCCTGCATTATATACTATATCTCTGACTTCTTTGATACCTGTTAAATCAATAACTTCTGTTCCACCACCTATTTGTTTACCTCCTACATTTGCTTTTTCTTTGGCAGCCAGCGCTTCCTTTGGCGCAGGTGCTTGTGGCGATAGACTTTTATAAACTACTTTAAAATTTTTTTCAATTACATTGAAAATTTGAACATTTTCTTTTTCAAAAAAATCTTTTATATTTTCATATGAATCATTTTCACTTGGATCAAAGTTTACTTTTTCCCATTTTAAACCATACATTATAATTCTTTCATAAAGTATTACATTAAATGGATGTATATAACAGTATGCATTTGCTAATTTTGAACAAGGTAGAAATGCATCAATTTTATTATCACCTAATATATCAGTGCCTATACTATTTAATAATTCTTTTGCTTCGTTTTTTTTTGCGTTTAGTTTTTTTTGTTTTTCTTTTTTTGCTAAATCGTCCACTTTTCTTTTATCATCTTTAATTTTACCCCTTTTAACGATGGCATATCTTAAATAGCTTTTTATTGACGTTGATATATAATAATTCAATATACCATTTTCTTCAATTTCAATATAAACTTTATCTAAATTTTCAAATTTTTTTAAAAGCTCGTCTTTTAAATTTTTTACACTAAAATCATTTTCATCTATATTACTATAAGGTATTACAATTTTTTTAGTACTTAAAGCTCTTTTAACATTTCTTATACCAGCTTTTTCTGTATATTTTTTTTCTTTGATATGTGTGATCAATTGCTCTAATAATTTAGCTTTTTTTTGCTCTAATATTTCAGCTTTTTTTTGCTCTAATAATTTATCTTTTTTTTGCTCTAAAGCGTTTTTTTTTTTAACTAATTTTTTTTTTTTATTTTCATTTTCATTTAAATAC
>Ga0255761_10000342_pt1 | contig 43539 bp, 52 predicted proteins | sample 071ome_29_FD_179961 | JGI IMG/M metagenome (GOLD analysis project Ga0255761, IMG submission 179961) | Coastal salt marsh microbial communities from the Groves Creek Marsh, Skidaway Island, Georgia - 071407BT metaG (version 2) | ecosystem: Environmental > Aquatic > Marine > Intertidal zone >... | reverse complement strand
TTAATCAACCCCTTGGATGGGATTGTTGATGCTTTAATTTCAATTGTTTTTTTGATACATGAGTATAAATTTGAGTTGTACTTGGATCATTATGTCCTAAAAGTTCTTGCACTACTCTCAAGTCAGCACCTCCTTCAAGTAAATGTGTTGCAAATGTGTGACGAATACTATGGGGAAAAGTACCCAACCGAAGCTTTACAACTCTTCTAATCTCCCTATCGCTAATTCTTGAACCTCTAACACCTAAAAACAATGCACTCTCAGAAGATTTAAGAATTAGATTACTTCGTGAATTATGAATATATTGTTTAATTGCTTTTGATGCACGCCTGGTGATTGGAAGGATCCTTTCTTTATTTCCTTTTCCTAAAACTTTTATAGAGTTGTTTTCATTAAAATCATTTAGGTTCAAATTACTAACTTCACTAACTCTTAAACCAGATGAATACATAATTTCTAATATTGCCTTATCTCTAATTTCCTTATTAGTTGAGTTAGGTAGTGTGTCTAGAAGCTGATTAATGTAATTAGAAGTCATAATTGAAGGAAGTTTTCTCTCAGCTTTAAGACTAAATACTGAATTTATTTCAGATTTGTCAAAATAATTTTTATCACCACACCAAATAAGAAAAGTTTTTATTGCAGTTACTTTTCTATTTATCGTTGACTTTGATAATTTTTTTTCATAACAAGCAGTGAGAAATAATGAAAAATTACCTAATTTAAACTCTCCATTTAAATATTGTTCGATATCCGTTTTGTAAGACTTAGCGGTATTTATAGAATAATTTTTGAGATTTGTTAATTCATCTATATAAATACTGAGTATTTTTTTCTGGTCTGCTTTGTTATTTAGTTTCAAGTTTTTTTTCTAAATTTCTTTGTAAACCAGATAAAAGAAGCGTGATGCTTAGATACAAAACTGTAAGTACAACATAGGTTTCAGTAAATCTAAATGTACTCCCTGAGTAAAGCCGTCCAGCGTAAGTTATGTCTTGAACAGCCAATACAGAAAGTAACGAAGAATCCTTCATCATTGAAATAAAATCATTTCCCAAAGCTGGGAGCATATTTCTAAATGCTTGTGGTAAAACTATGAACCTCATTGTTTGTTTGTCATTAAGACCTAAAGAAGCACCACCTTCTCTTTGGCCAATAGGTACTGATTCAATACCAGCTCTAAAAACTTCAGCAATATAAGCTGCATAGAATAAACTTAAAGCAATTATCGCTCGAACTAACATAGGAACATTTCCATTATTGATATTTAAAAGTTTGGCTGCGTCTACAACAACTACAAATGCAATAGTAAATATCAAAATAAGAATTGGAACTCCCCTAATGAATTCAATATAAGTACGAGAAATTGTACTTAAAAATTTATTTTTTGAAATTCTTCCTATTCCTAAAAGTAGGCCTAAAACTATTGCAATAAAAAAAGAAATTATAGTTGCGCCAAAAGTAATTCTTATACCAGGTATGATAAATTTAAAGGCTTTGAGATACTCTTCACCGGTAATGATTGTATAAACCATCCAAGATATGATGAAGAATAAAATGAAAGCCCACGAGTTTTCAGCTTTAAATATTTTCTTAATCATATATAACTATCATAAAACAATAGACACGGATAACCGTGCCTATTGAATTAAATATTACTATTTATTTATTCGTCATATGAAACATCTGCGATGTCATCATATGATACGGTAAATCCAGGTGAGAAGAATTTATCATTAATCTCTTGCAACTTACCATTTTCTTTCATCAAAGCCAGACCTTCATTGATTACATCAACTAATGGGCTTCCTTCCGGGAAAGCAAATCCTAATGGATCAGTTTGAAGACCTTCACCAACTAGTTTAACTTTGTCTTTATTTGCACCCATATATCCAAGACCTGCAACTTCATCAACAATAGATGCATCTGCATCACCTGAAATAACAGCTGCTATAGCAAAATCGAACTGGTCGTAAGCGTCAACTTTGTCAGCTCCAAAAAGTGAAACTGCTAACTCGTAATTAGTTGTTCCTTTTTGAGTAGCTACTTTAAAGTCTCCATTTTGAATATCTGCTGCTGTTGTAATGTCAGAATTACCACTTGCAACAAGAATTCTTTGTTGTAAAACTATATAGCTATCTGAGAAATCGATAATTTTATCTCTTTCTTCAGTTATTGAAATACCATCACCAGCAATCATGTACTGACCATCAGCAACAGCTTGGATCATTCCATCCCATGCGGCTGCAACATAAACAGGTGTGAAATTCATTTGTTCAGCTAAATAATTGAAAACGTCATAATCCCAACCTTTGGCTTCACCATCTGCAGCGTCAACATAGTTAAAAGGTAAATATGCATTCTCAACAGCAAATGTAAACTCACAGCCATCTAGATCAGGAAGACCGTTTTCTCCAGTAGTGATTTCAACTTCATCACAAGGTGTAGCTGCTGTAGAACATGCAGCTGCAACAAGACCTAAAATCAAAATCAATAAAAGTGATTTTTTATTTTTCAATTAACAATCCTCCATTTTCTTAAGTAAGAAGTATTGCATAAATATTCATTTATATGTATATTTATGCAATTATTTTATTCATCCAATGTATTTTTAAATTTGGGTAGTCTTTTTTCAAAAAATGCCAACATACCCTCTGCAGCATCACTATGAAGGAATCTAGATTTTTGATTTTTAGTTTCAATATCTATGGAATCTTGGAATGTTTTATCTAGCCCTTTACGTATTTGATCTTTAACCATACATATAGATATAAAACTTTGTTTATTTAATGTATCAATTAACAATTTAAATTCTGAATCAAGTTCAGAACTGTTGCAAAGCTTATATAAAACATTTAATTTATCTAGATCACTCCCATTAATTTCATTTGATGTCATCATTAATTCTTTTGCTTTTTGAATACCTACTATTCGTGGTAATAACCATGAGCCTCCAAAATCTACAACTAGACCTCTTCTAACAAACACTTCTATAAATCTTGTTTCAGGTGTGGCAATTATAAAGTCACTAAGCAACAACATGTTTGAAGCAGCTCCAGCAGCTATACCATCAACAATAGAAATTACTGGTTTTTTACAATTCCATAAAGCTAGTGCTGCATTAGAGACATCATCCATAGCTGAAACAGAATCTTCACCAAGTTGTGCACCTGCAGAAAAATTGCCATTTACATGTTTTAATACTAAATATTTACATTTACTTTTTTCGAATTTTTCTACTTCATCGATTATGCTTTTCCAATCAGTTGAAGCAATAGCATTTAGAGACGCCTCATCATTAAATTGGATATAGTGGATTTCATTTGAAGTGCTTGATTCTAAAACCATAATCCAAGTTTAATCTATTTCAACCTAGAATGTTTACATGGGATTTGATCCAAATAGACCATATAAAGCTAACAAGACAGATTATCTAAATATTATTTTTGCTATCGCTTTAACAGCAGCTGTTGTTATTTGGGCACTAAGTTAAACGATTCTCTATGTAATTCACTTAACCCGTATTTGACCAATGCAAGCCTATGGTCTTTTGTTCCGTATCCTTTATTTTTTTCAAATAAGTATTCTGGATATTTTTTAGAAAACTCAATCATTAGATTATCTCTTAAAACTTTTGCAATAATACTCGCTAAAGCAATAGGACGTGAGTTATCCTCACCTTTTACTAAAGAGATGGAGTGAAAGTTATTGATTTTAAAATGATCAACATAAACAACATCACCATTTGAATAAACTTCTTCTATAGATTTAGTTAATACTTTTTCGTTTGAATATTTAATCCCGAATTTATCTATTTCTTTATTAGAGGATTCAATAAAAGAAAACTGTATTTGATTATCAATAGCTAATTCATAAATTTCGTTTCTTTTTTTTTCGGACAATTTTTTTGAGTCTTTAACATGTTGAAAGCTTTGCATTTGGTGATAATTTACTCTTACAGCAGAAGCGCATATAGGACCTGCGAAAGAACCTCTACCAACCTCATCAGCGCCAATAATAAATTGTTCTGGATTATCTGACCAGATCTTATCTTCAATCATCTAGATTTTTAAAACTATCAAATGGGTAGACAATAAACAACGCTTTACCTACTAAATTTTTCTTTGGTATAGTTCCTATAAATCTGGAGTCTTGACTGTTGTCTCTATTGTCACCAAGTACGAAATATTCGCCTACTGGCACATTGTAAGTTTGTTCTTGAAAGTTTATTCCTTCATCAATATTTAATACTGTAAACTCCTCAGCATTCACAAACACTTGTCCGTTTTCTTTAATTAGTATTTCGTCTCCACCAGTTCCGATAACCCTTTTTATGATTGCAGCATTCAAGTATGATTCTTCCGAATTAAAATTCCAAAGAATTTTGATACCTTCTATAAACTCTGCACCAATGTTTTGTATATATGGATTGTCAGGTGAGTAGAAAACTACGATATCTCCTGGTTCAATTTCTGAGTTAATAATGTGGTTTTTAACTACAAGAACTCTGTCGTTAATGTTTAATGTTGGCTCCATAGAAGAAGAAGGTATGTAGTAGAGTTGAACAACTGCAGTTCTTACAAAAGTAGCCGCACATATAGCTAAAAAGATTGTTGTAAGTGTTTTAAAAAATTTTTTAATATTTAAAATTTTTAATTTCTATCTTCTTTAATTTTTGCAGATTTTCCGACTCTGTCTCTTAAATAGTAAAGCTTTGATCTTCTAACTTTACCTTTTCTTACAACTTCAATAGAGTCGACTATTGGAGCATGTACTGGGAAAATTCTTTCTACACCTACGCCAAATGAAAGCTTTCTAACTGTAATAGTTTTGTTTACACCTGCACCATTTGCAGCAATGATAACACCCTCAAAAGTTTGAATTCTTTCTCTATTTCCCTCAATAACTTTTACATTAACTTTTACGGTGTCACCTGATTTAAAATTAGGTAAGTCTTCTTTTAAGTATTCACTTTCAATGTTATTTATTAAGTCCATAATTACTCCAGATAGAGATTATAAAGCCAAATATAGTTTATATGTCTTTTAAATTTTTCTTTTTCCACAAGTCTATTTCCTTGTGATTTCCAGAAAGCAGAACCTCTGGTACTAATTTTCCTTTAAATTCCTCTGGTCTTGTGTACACAGGATAATCAACCTTATCATCAGTAAATGTTTCTGAATTTAATGAATCAGGGTTGCCTAAAACTCCAGGTATTTTTCTTATCAAAGATTCCATAAGAAACATTGCAGGCACTTCCCCACCAGAAACAACACTGTGACCAACCGCAATTTCATAGTTTGAATGTAGATCTAATATTCTTTGATCAAATCCCTCATATCTACCGCAAACTAAATTAATTTTATTGTATTTATGTAATTCAGTAATTAGGTCCTCATCAAGTTGTTTACCAGCTGGTGTGAGAAAAATATTGATATCAGCATCGGTAGAATTAATAGCATCATCTAACGGTTCTGGCATCATGACCATTCCTGGACCTCCTCCGTAAGGTGCATCATCAACTTGTTTATAATTTCCAATACCAAAATCTCTTAAATCAATTTCAGATATTTGAAATAACCCTTTTTTTAAGCCTTGATTTACCACACCACATTCTTTCCAAGTACTAATTAACTCAGGAAATAATGTTATAACTTTATAATCTGTGATCAAAATTGTTTCACATTCTCAAGATTTGAAAACTCCGTATACAAAGTATTTCTAAGATATGGTGTTTTATTCTCAGAGGAAATAATATCTATAAATTGATCTTGGGTTGTTTCCTGTCCATGATCTGCACCAGATGCTCGACTTATATTCTCATTTATTAATGTGCCACCCAAATCATTCACTCCAGCATGCAATAGTTTTCCAGCCCCATCATGTCCAAGTTTTACCCAGCTTGCTTGAATATTATTTATTGAGTTATTGAAGTATATTCTTGCTAAAGAGTGTATTAAAACAATTTCGTCCCATGTTGGTCCTGTCATACTTTTTCCTTGTAAGAATATAGGGGAACCCATGTGAACAAATGGCAACGGCACTACTTCAGTAAAACCATTAGTATTTTTTTGAATTCTTCTAATTAATGAAAAATGATTAACCCAAGAATCAACATCATCAATATGACCAAACATTATTGTTGCAGTTGACTTAATACCTAAACCATGAGCTACTTCCATTACGTATCCCCACTGAGATGATGTAATTTTGTCAGGACATAAATATTCCCTAATTCTATCGTCTAAAATTTCAGCTGCAGTTCCAGGTAAAGTATTTAATCCGGCATCTTTTAGAAGAATTAAATATTCCTCTACACTTTTGCCTATAGTTTCTGCACCTTGCCAAATTTCAAGTGGTGTAAAACCATGTATATGCATATTTGGCAATTTTTCTTTAATCTTGGTCACCATTTCTAAATAGAAATTTCCTGTGTAATCAGGGTGTATTCCACCCTGAAGGCAAACTTCAGAAGCACCCATTTCATATGCTTCAATCGTTCTTTCTACAACTTCTTCAATGTCTATTGAATAAGGTTTTTCTTTAAGATTTAGACTATGAGGGCCTTTTGAAAATCCGCAAAAGCCACATTTGTAATAACATTGATTCGTGTAGTTAATATTTCTATTTTTAACAAAGGTAACCCTATCTCCATTTTTTTGAATATTTAATTCATTAGCAATATTTGCAATTTGATTTACTTTGCTTCCAGAAGTTAAGAATAAATTTTTCAAATCTTCATCTGAGATTTCTTCGTTTGTTTGAATTTTTTGAATTATTTCAGCGAATTCTTTACTTTCAAAATTACTAATGTTGTTAAATGAAAAGTTTTTTAATTTTGGAATATTTTGACCAGATCCAGGGTACCAATTTGTTTCCATTCTTTTGTATCCCCTTACGTCTTTAGTTAAAAGAAATCTAGTAAAAGTCTCCTTACTAAATTCTTGACGAGCTTCATTTATTGAAAATTTACTTGATATTAAAGTTGTTTCATATAAGTTGTAATCAGATAGATTTTGCAATTTATTTATATCCTCAATGCTCCAATCTCTTAACCAAATTGAATCTATACCATTATTTATGTACCTATCAGCTTCCTCAATTTCATTGACATATTTTGCAGTGTAGAAACTTTTGTTGAAGTTTAAATTACTCAAAAAACTTAATTGTTCTATATTGTTAACAAGTACAACACCAGGCTTTAATCTTGAGAGAATTTCTAATGCTTCCTCTTTATTGTCACTAATGGTATAAATTAACCTTTTTGAATTGAGTGAGTTAAACTCTTTCCAGTTTTCATCATCAATAAACCAGAAGTCAGAATCAATATCTAATGTTTTTGAAATAGTTTGAAAATTTTTATTGTGTATATTATTTAAATTTAATTTTAAATCGTCTTTTACAACGAACGAACTAGTACCTTCTTTTTTTCGTGAATTTAAATATATTTCATTATCACTATCACAAGGCCTAATTCTTAAAAAAGAAATATTACGATTTGAATTAAATTTTTGGATATCCATTTGTATCAATAATATTATTGGCTTTTTCAAAAATTTTATCATTTAACCAATCTTTTTTTATATGACTTGGATAAACAGGCAAACGTTTAATTAATTTTTGCTCAGTAGCTTCAACATCCTCAGATAATTTGTTTAGATTAGGCCATAAATGATCTGGGTTTACCCAGTCTAAAGTTACTGGAGAAATTCCACCCAAGTCATTAATTCCTGATTTAAGAAACTTATTAAGGTCTGTAGAAAGGTTAGGTGGTACTTGTATAGAAACATGCTTTGCTGAGTGAATCCTGACTGTAGCGACAACTCTTAAAAACAAATCATTAGTGATTTCAGGACTATTTTTCATTTGGGTATTAACTTTTGCTCTAAAATTTTGAAGTATTATTTCTTGAATTGCAGTATTTGTTTTTGTAAGTTCAATTATTTTGTAAATATCATCTACCAATTCTTCCTTAGACTCTGTGATGCCTAACAATAGACCTGTAGTGACCGGATATTTTTCTTCCTCTGCATTGTTTAAAGTTTCTAATCTTAAGTCAACAAATTTTGTTGTTGTTTTGTAATGAGCTTTTCCTTTATCATATATTTTTTTAGAGAAGGACTCAATCATAAGTCCTCCTGATGGAGAGTATTCTTTTAGCTCTTGTATTTCAAATTTAGTCATCAATCCAGGATTAGCATGAGGAAATAGAGTTGTATTTTCTAACACTGACTTCATAGAACTAACTAAATAATCATGCGTAGAATTAAATCCCAATTCATTAAGTTGATTTGCTGCTTCTTTCCACTTTAATTCTGGTTTATCGCCTAAAGTGAAAAGTGCTTCGAAACAACCACTTTCCTCTCCTACTTTTGAAATAGCCATTACATCATCGTGGTTTAAATAAACACCACCTTCTTTAGGAGATTTAACAAATGTACAATATGAACACTTATCTCTACATAAAGTTGTTAGAGGAATAAATACTTTAGGGCTATAAGAAATAACATCCCCAAACTCCTTTAATTTTATCTCAAATGCTTTATCTAATAATTCTTGTGTTGAGACTTCTCCAAAAAGCATTGAAGTAATTATTTGCTTAAAATCATTCATATGTATTTTTTTTAAGGTATATTATTAGTTGATTGTAACAACAATTGGGTGATTAAGAAATGACGAAGAATATGGTAAATGTTTCTCTTGTTGGGTTTGGAAGGGTCGGAAGGGACCTAGTAAGACAATCCATCGAAAATGATAATATTAACATTATTTCAATCTCAGATACCGCTGATAAATCAAATCTTGTTTACTTACTTAAATATGACACAATTTATGGAAAGTTAAACGCTGAAGTTAATGAAACTGAAAACGGAATAAAAATTGATAATAAAGAAATTTTATTTAATAATTGGAAAGATGCTTCTGAATCAGATTGGGAATCATTAAATACAGATATTGTTGTTCTAGCAACTGGAAAGCCTCAAAATAGCAATGAAGTTCAAATGCATCTAGAAAAAGGATGCAAGAAAGTTATTATTGCATCTACACCTGAAGAGTTTGGAGATATTCAGATTTATGTACCAGGTGCGAATGATGATGTTGTTGATTTCGGTAAAAATGTTTTCTCACTTGGTTCAAACACTGCAAATGCTGTAGCACCGGTTTTAAAAGTATTAAATGATAGTTTTGGCATTGAAAGAGCTTTCTTAACTACAGTACATGGATACTCAAATTCAAATAGACTTGCTGATGTCGCTGGTGAAGGTTTTAGATTAAATCGTGCTGCTGGAGAAAATATCATACCAAGCATCACTTCGTCTTCAGAAGTTATTTCGGAAGTTGTTCCATTTATAAAAGGAAATATTGCTTCATCTTCTATGACAGTGCCAATACCAGATGGAAGTACCGTAGATTTAACAATTGACCTTGCAAAGGAATCATCAATTGATGAAGTTAACCGTACACTTTTAGAGGCTTCCAAAAATGAACTAAAGGATATTATTGGCTTAACTTATGACCCAATTGTTTCTTCTGACGTTGTTAAAAGTACTCTATCAGGATTGGTTGATGGACTTGCAACTATGGGTATTGAAAATAGAAAAATAAAACTCATTATTTGGTTTGATAATGGTTGGGGTTATTCTGCCAGAATTATCGACACAATTAAAAAATTAAGTCAGGAGCTCTAATGTCAAGAATTGCAATCAATGGTTTTGGTCGAATTGGAAGGTCCATATTAAGAATTATTGTTGAACAACAATCAGATATAGAAGTTATTGCTATTAATGATCTTGGTGATTATAAAAACCTAGCATACTTACTTAAACATGATTCAGTAATGGGTATTTTAAATGAAAACGTTTCAGTAGACGGAGATATCATGAAGGTTGGTGACAGGTCAATTAAATTAATCTCTGTAAAAGATCCAGCTGATTTACCTTGGAATGATTTAGAAATTGACGTTGTTATAGAGTCAACAGGTATATTTAGAGATAATGATTCTTTAAACAAACATTTAAATGCTGGGGCTAAAAAAGTTTTACTTACAGTTCCTCCAAAAGATGAGATAGACGCAACTATTGTCCTTGGTGTGAATGATGAAGATTTAAGTCCAGAACATAAGATTGTTTCAAATGCTTCATGCACTACGAACTGTTTAGCTCCAATTGCAAAAGTGTTGGATGATAATTTTGGAATAAAGTCTGGCCTCATGACAACAGTCCACGCTTATACCAACGACCAAGCATTAGCCGAAACTACTCACAGCGATTTTAGAAGAGGAAGAAGCGCTACACAAAATATTATCCCTACATCTACTGGTGCCGCAAAAGCTGTTGGTATGGTCCTTCCAAAGCTTAACGGGAAACTAGATGGTATGGCAATGCGTGTCCCTGTACCAGATGGCAGTGTTGTTGACTTAGTCGTAGAACTAGAAAAAAATGTAACAATTGAAGAAGTTAACAAAGCTGTCAAAGAAGCGGCGGAAAATGAACTAAAAGGAATTTTAGAATATTCAGAAGTGCCATTAGTTTCAACTGATATTCTTAACAATCCCCATTCAAGCATTTATGATGCATCATCAACTCAGTTAATCGGACAAAATCATTTAAAAGTTGTATGTTGGTATGACAATGAATGGGGTTATTCAAACAGGGTCGTTGATTTGATTGGCAGCCTTGTTTCAGATGGATAATTTACCAGAAGCACCAAAAGCTATAGGTAACTACACAACAATAAAACAAATTGGTAATTTTATTTATACATCTGGGCACATACCTGTAACTGATACTAAAAAATTTATAGGTAAAATTCCTAATGAAATTTCAATAGAAAAAGGCTACGAGGCAGCTAGCCTCTGTGCTCAGTTAACAATTTCAACTTTAACTTCAAGCAATATTGAACTTGATAAAATTACACCGATTAATATTGTAGGATATGTGAATTCAGAAGAAAACTTCAAAGAACATGCGAAAGTGTTAAATGGATTTACTGATGAGTTTGCAAAATATTTTAAAGATAAATCAACAAGATCAGCTGTTGGTGTGACTAGTTTGCCTTTAGGTGTTTGTGTAGAGGTACAATGTATTTTTCACTATGAGTAAATTAATAGCAATTTCTACAGGTACAAAAGAAGTACAGATGGCACCAGGTGAAATAGAGTGTACAGTTATTAATCAAGATTTTATTAATACTAGCAATAGATTAGGTGCAACAGTTGTCATCGTAGGACCACATCAAGATACAGATTATATAAACATAAGCAAATTTGATGCACTTGTAGTGACTGGTGGTGGCGATATAAATCCAACCTTATATGGACAAGAATTGGGTGATAAAACAATAAGAATCTCTGATAAAAGAGACTCTACTGAAATGGCTTTACTTAAATCTGCTGAGGAAAATAATATAAAAACATTGGCAATTTGTAGAGGTCATCAATTGCTTAATGTATATAAAGGTGGAACTCTTTTTCAAGATTTAATAGACCAAAACGTTACTGAGTTTAACCATGACAGACCATTTGAAGAAGCAAGAGCACACATACATGATGTAAACATAAATGAAGATTCTAAGTTGTTCAGCATTGTTAAAAGTAAAAATTTTCAAGTAAACTCAATTCACCATCAAGCTGTAAATAAACTGGGAGAAGATTTAAGGATTTCTGCTACTTCTAGTGATGGGGTTGTTGAGGGAATAGAATCAACAAACGGATGGGATGTAATAGGTGTTCAGTGGCATCCTGAAAATATGATCGACGATCAATACAGTGTCAAAATTTTTGACTGGCTAATTAACTAATTTATCGAAGTTAACTTCAAGGCGTCCTTCAAAAAACGAAAAAAAATCCTTATTGTATGGTATCTCAAAACTTTTGAACTCTTTTAGCTTACAGAAATAAGTTCCTTCGATAATCGAATAACTTTCAATTAAATCTAAACCATTATTTACTTTAGTATTTACAAAAAAACCAATCCAAGGTAGATCTTCTTTATTTAACAAGTCATTCTTATACTCGGTAGTTAGATACACAACTTGGTTTCTTAGCTGAGATATCCTTTCTATTGAGTCATATCCTACAAATTTAATTAGGTTTCTATTTTTCAGGTGTTTCTTGAAATCTTCCACTACGAACTTTTCACCGTTGATTGTTAAAGAGATATTTTTTAAATCAAATTCACGAAAAAAGTAATCAATATTTATGTACTGATATCCTTTTAATGAGTGAGGTTTACCTAGTAAACCAATTGAAAATAAAGAATTAGTCAATAAATTCTATATTTGATTGCAAACCTTCTTCGTCTGCAGCTGCTTGAGCAACGGTACGAATAGCTCTTGCTACCCTTCCACGTTTACCAATGACTCTTCCCATGTCTTCTGGAGCAGTCCTAACTTCAATAGTTACATTTTCATCATCAGAATCAGCAACATCAACTTTTACTGACTTTGTGTCTTCAACTATTTGACTGACAATATACTCAACAACGTTTTTGACTATTGAATCTGATGCCATTATCTATTCTTCTTCTTTCGAGGTCTCATCGTCAGAAGCTTCTAGTGATTCTTCAGCTGATGCTTCTAGTTTTTTCTTATTTGCTTTGGAACTACTTTTAATCTTTTCATCAGGTGCTTGAGGTATGGATACTACATCACCTTTACTAGACCTCCATTGTGCCCATGCACCAGAAATCTCCAAAAGTTTTTGTGCTCGCTCAGAAGGTTGTGCACCTTTATCAAGCCAAGAAACAGCCTTCTCAACATCAATTTCAACTGTTGATGGATTATGGTGTGGATTATAAAAACCTAAATCTTCAATAAACTTACCATCTCTTGGTGAACGTGAGTCAGCAACAACTACTCTGAATGTTCTATTTTTTTTCTTGCCTCTTTGTGCAAGTCTTATCTTTACAGGCATTTATTTCCTTAATTCAATTGCAATACATAATATTACATGATGTAACACTTAAAATGTACTTTTTATAGATTAACTTCTTCTCAAAAATAACTAGAAAAGAAATATCATTTTGGTAATCTATTTCTGATGCAAATAATAGAAGTCGACCATCCACTTAAAGAACATTATCTATCGATATTAAGAGATAAAAATACAACTTCAGAAAATTTTAGAATTTATGCTGAAAAATTGTCTTTTATATTATTACTTGAAGGATCTAAAAATATTACATTAAAAGAAAAGCGTATTGAAACTCCTCTAACGGAAACTACTGGTTATGAAATTGAAAATGATATTGTAGCAGTAGCTGTTTTACGTGCTGGATTAGGCCTAGTTGATGGTATAAAAAATTTAATTCCAAGTACAGCCATAGGATACATTGGAGTTCAGAGAAATGAAGAAACTGCTAATCCAGAATATTACTACGAAAACTTGCCAGATCTAAAAAATAAAAATGTATTTATATTAGAACCAATGCTTGCAACAGGTGGATCTTTAGCATTTGCAATTGAAAAAATAAAAGAATTCAATCCTAAAAATATTATTGCTCTTACTGTTATTTGTGCACCAGAGGGCTTAGAGAGAATTAAAAAAGATCATCCTGAAATTACACTTGTTACAGCTAAAATTGATCAAAATCTAAATGAAAATTGGTACATAGTACCTGGTCTTGGAGATATGGGCGATAGGCTCTTTGGCACAACTTAATGAAAAGATGTTTTCTACTTATTATTGACTCCTTAGGAGTAGGAGAAGCCCCTGATGCTAAAGAATATGGTGATGAAGGTACAAATACTCTAGGAAATGTAGGTAAAGCAGTAGGTCCATTAAATCTTCCAACAATGGAGAAATTGGGATTTGGAAAAATTACAGAAGTAAACGGACTAAAAAGAATTAACGAATCAACAGTAGGAAGGCTATCTGAAATATCTGTTGGAAATGATTCTACAACAGGCCATTGGGAGTTAGCAGGATTAATTACAGAAACAGATTTTCAAATTTATGAAAATGGATTTCCCGAAGAATTAATTTCTAAAATTGAAAACGAAACAAACTATAAATTTATTGGTAATCGACATGCTTCTGGAACGCAAATCATTGAAGAACTAGGTGAAAAACATCTTAATTCAGGTGAAATTATTCTCTATACTTCTGGTGACTCTGTTTTTCAAATTGCAGCTCATGAAGATGTGCTTTCAATAGAAGAGTTATATGAGTTATGTGAAGTTTCAAGAAAACACTGTAATTCTTACAATATCGGAAGAGTAATTGCCAGACCTTTCAAGGGTAAAGCTGGTAGTTTTGAAAGAACTTATGATAGAAAAGATTATGGGATAGAACCTCCTGGTGAAACAATATTAAGCCATTTAAGTAAAAATAATTTCACAACATATGGAATAGGTAAAATTATGGACTTATTTGGTACTGAATATTTATCAAGTTTTGTACACACTGAAGGTGACTCAGACGGTTTAGAACGTCTTAAAAAAGAAATAAATAGTGGTAATCATGATTTCACATTTGTAAATTTGGTCGATTTAGATATGGTTTATGGGCACAGAGAGGATCCTGAAGGTTATTATAAAGGACTTCAGTTAATCGATAAACAACTTGGAATCATAATAAATGAATTAAAAGATGACGATTTGTTAATAATAAGTGGTGACCACGGTACAGACCCAACTGATGGAAAAACAGATCACTCAAGAGAATATGTTCCCCTTATTGCATTTAAAAAAGAATCTCAAAAAGTGTATCTCGGAGACCTTCATGGCTTTACCAATGTAGCATCTACAATTTCAGAATATTTTGGAATTGAAAATGTATTTCCAGGAACAAGCTTTTTAAACCAAATTTAATTTATTATTCTTAACAATATGAAAAAAATTATTGAGTCTAAAAACTTTATTTCTGAAATAATTGATAACAGATCTGTAGAAACATTAATAGTTCTGGGATCTGGTATGAGTGGCTTCGAAGAAAAATATGAACATGAATATCAAATAAATTACTCAGAAGTTCCTAATTTCATAACACCTTCTGTAGAAGGACACAGTGGAAAGCTTTCTTTTGTTAGCATTGAAAATAAATTGACCGCAATTCTATCAGGAAGAGCTCACTTTTATGAAGGATATCCAATACAAGATATTGTTTTACCAATAAGAATATTTTCACTCTTAGGTATCAAAACTTTAGTGTTAACTAATGCTGCCGGAGGGGTTTCCAGTAATTATGAACCCGGAGATATTGTATCCATACATGATCACATTAATCTAGCTGGAACTAACCCCCTAATTGGTAAAAATTTAGATGAATTTGGACCTAGATTTCCTGATATGTCAGAAGTTTATGACAGAAACCTAATTGAATTAGCAAAAGTAGTTTCAGAAGATCATTTTCAGTTTAAATCTGGCGTATATGCATGGTTTACAGGACCCTCGTACGAAACGCCTGCTGAAGTAAATTATGCAAAAGTCATTGGTGCAGACTTGGTTGGTATGTCGACAGTTCCTGAAGCAATAATAGCTAAACATGCAGGAGTCAAAGTTGCAGCTTTTTCACTTGTAACAAACCTAGCAGCAGGGATAAGCAAGAATCCATTGGATCACAATGAAGTTATAGAAATTGCAAATAGCTCAAGAGATAAATTGCAAAACTTCATGATTAAATATTTGGAGCAAATAAATTCTGATTAATACGTTTTAAAGTTATTATGATTCTTATGAAAATAGCAGTTTGTGCAAAACAAATTCCAGATCCAGCAAATACAATGGAATACTCAGAAGGCACGCTTAATAGACCAGATGAACAAGTTTTAGATGACACAGATAGATATGGTATTGAAATAGCCCTTCAATTAAAAGAAAAGTTTGATGCAGAAGTTACCATTATATCAATGGGACCTGAGGGTACTCAAAAAGGATTGCAACAAGCACTGCAAATGGGTGCAGATAAGGCATACTTCGTTGATGACCCATCTTTAAAAGGCGCAAACTCTCTAATGACAGCAAATGTACTGAGTCAATTAGCTCTTAAATCTGAAGCAGATATAGTAATTTTTGGCACCGAATCAACTGATGGCTACTCCGGTACAGTACCTCAACAGGTATCTAGATTTTTAAACTTAGATTGCATTTCTTACGTAAAAGGTATTGAAATAAATGACGAAGTAAAGCTTACACGCCAAACGATTGAAGGATCAGAAAATATTAATTTACCAGAAAAGTGTGTTATCTCTGTAACTGCTGGTGGTGTTGAACCTAGATATCCTAATTTTAAAGATATTATGGCTGCAAAATCTAAACCTGTGGAAAAAATTGATTTAGCCACACTAGAGCTTACTGCAGAACAAAACCTTGAATTTGTAACAATTGAAAATGTCGAAAGTTCTAAAGCTGGTGAGAAAGTTGTAGATGAGGGTGAGGCATTTAATAAAATTATTGAAAAATTAAAGGAATTAAAAGCAATATGAAAACTTTGATTATTGGAGAAGTGTCCAATTCTACATTGAGTTCTGGTACATTAGAAATTTTAGGTAAAGCTAAAGAGCTTGGAACTGAATTTGAATTAATTACAATTGGATCAGTTGATGCTCCATCTATTGGCATAGACTCAATCACACAAAAATATGTGAAAAGAAATGCTGAAAATTTACAATTCAATAATATAGCAACCATGATTTCTGAATATATAAAAGATAATGAAGTAAAACTTGTTCTAAGTTCATCAACTTATGTATGTAGAGATATAATTTCATTTATTTCTGTGGATTTATTATCAAGCCCAGTTTCAAATGTAATCGATTTTTCAATTAGCAATGGATCTGTTGAAACTATCAACTCAATAAATGGTGGAGAAAGTATTTATAAATCCAAAGTCAATTCAGAACATGCTCTTCTTTTAATTAGGCCTAAAGCATTTGAGCCTATAGAAGCTGAATTTAATGATAATTATGATATTTTAGAAGTTGAGGATTCAAATATACCTATCTTTAATATTTTTAAAGAAGAAAAAGAAGGTCCGCAATTAGAAGACTCTAAAATTGTGATTTCGGCAGGTAGAGGAATGGTAGATAAAGATAATCTAACTATGATTAATGAACTTGCTAATAAATTAAATGCTGCAGTAGGTGGAACAAGAGCAATTGTAGATGCAGGTTGGATGCCTTACTCTCAACAAGTTGGTCAAACAGGAAAAACTGTAAAACCTGATATATATATTGCTTGTGGCATTTCAGGAGCTACCCAGCATCAAGTCGGCATGAAAGATTCTAAATTTATTATTGCAATAAATAAAGATGAGGAAGCTCCAATATTCCAGATTGCTGATTTAGGTATTGTTGGAGATACCCTTAGTGTGATTCCTAAATTAAACGAAAATATTTAAAATTCGAAATTAAACGGAAGAACGTCGCTAAATTCGTACTCTTCAAAACTATTTTCATCAACCACTAATACTTTTTTTGTTTTAAATTCAGCTAATCGTTGCCTTGAAATACCGCATGGAAATAATGCTGTTTCAGATTTTGCATCAATGCATGCTACAGCAATAGTTTCAATTTCAGTCTCTCCTTCAGAAATAGCTTTAACCACTGCAACGTCCTCTGCGCATACTGTGGCTGGATATGAAGCATTTTCCACATTACAGCCTGTATAAACATTTCCAGATTTTGTAATCAATGCTGCTCCGACTCGAAAGTCTGAATATGGTGCGTAAGCTTTTGTAGCTGAATCTCTAGCAAGCTGTGCTAATTCTTTATTATTCATTATTTTTAATTAATGATTCAAAATCTTCTTTAGTCTTTGTAAAAACTCTAGAACCAGAACCAGGCTCCATGGTGACACCATAAAGTACATCTCCAGCGTGCATTGTTTGTTGTTGATGTGTAACTATTAAAAATTGTGCATCATCTTTTACATGATTAAGTAAATTTATCATACGATGTAAGTTTGCATCATCTAGTGCAGCTTCTACCTCATCAAGAATGTAAAAAGGACTTGGAAAAGATTTAAAAATTGAAAATAAAAATGCTATTGCTGCAAGTGACCTTTCACCACCAGACAGTAAGCTTAATTTCTTTACTTTCTTCCCTCTTGGCTGTACAGATATTTCAATACCAGTTTCTAAAATATTCTCCTTATCTGTAAATGAAAGAGACCCTTTACCGCCAGGAAATAGTGTTTCAAATATTTCTGTAAAATGAACAGAAATTGAATTAAATGAAGATTCAATTCTAAATACAATTTCTTTTTCAATATCTTCGATATTTTGAAGTAATTCTTTTTTAGCTAGATTTAAATCATCAATTGTATTTGTAATAGATTCGAATCTTTCATTTAAACTTTCAAAATCTTCTTTTGCTAAATAGTTTACAGTACCAATTTCTTCAATTTTAGACTCAATGATAGATATCTCATCTTCAAGAATTTTTTGATTTAAATCATTTGTATCAAAATTGGTGATTTCTTCTTCAGATAAACCATAGATATTTATTAATTTTGAATAAAATTGAGACATTGAATTTTGCTGATCGTTGAGCTTTATTAGTAAATCAGTTTTACGTTCTTTTTCTTCGAAGTATTTTCTATTAAGATTGTCGATTTGATTGTCTATATTCAAAATCTTTTTATTTGAATTTCCATATTTTTCCTCAAAATATTCAGCTTGGTTTATTAATTTTGAAGAAGTTGATTTACTAAAATCAATAAATACTTTGGCTAAATCTATAACCTCCATTAAGCCTTCTCTATTGCTAGAAAACTCGCTTGAATTAAATTCATTAATTTGTCTAGTTAAACTATTAGTTTCATTTGTTAAAAAATTAATTTTTTCTTGTGAAGCAACTAATTGATTTGAAATATTTGATATCTGTTGTTCTATTTGGCTAAATTCTTTTTCTAAAGATTCTTTATCTTTCTTTAATTCGTTTTTGAAGTCTTCATCATTAACACTTGATAAAAATGAATTTTTAAATTTTAACTCTTCTTCTAAAATATCAATTTTTTTAAGTTCTTCATTCTTGCTATGCTCTGAAGACTCTAATTCTCTATTTAGTACAGATTCTGAATGTGTTGAGTAATTATCAAAGTCTCGATATTTATCTTCGGATAAATTTATTCCATTCAAAAATTCAGAATATAAATTTTGAGATATGTCTAAATCTTTATTCCATTTTGTTATTTGATTTTCTAAGTCATTTAAAACTCTTGATGAGTTATCAATATCTTTCTGTATATTTAAAATCTCTTGATCTAATAAAGCTTCGTTTACTTCAATTGAGGCTGAAGATTTTTTTATAATATTTTCTAATTTATTTTTAACATCTGAATGAATATTTTGTAGGTTAGTTAATTCAACTTTTTTATTTAGCAATTGATTTGAAAGCTGAACTACTTGTTCATTATTTAATTTGATTTTTTTGCTAATTCTTTCGTTTTCCTCTTCAAACTTAATTTTTTCTTTATCTAAATTATCCTTACGTTCGGATGCAATGTGTGCAATCGATCTCAATTTTTCAGAAATATTACTAAAAGAAGAAGAGTATTCTTTAAACGATGTTCCAATGGAGTTTCCATCCCCTAGTTCTTTAGATAATTTTATTTTTTCTAACTTTAGATCTTCAACTTCTTTAGTTATTTTCGAAAGTAGAGTGTCCAACTTAGAATTTTCTACTTCATAATTTTTGTGAAGATTTCTAAATTTTTTGTACATTAATACATTCAACTTTTGACTTTTATCTTTAAGTAAATCTGTATTTTCTTGATGTAATTTTGCTTTTTCTGCTTGTTCTTTTAAGGGATTTAATTGTTTTTTAATTTCTCTTAAAACATCTTTAGCACGCTTGATTTCTTTCTCTCCAGACTCAATACGCTTTAAAGATTTTTCTTTTTTTATTCTCAATGGCAATATTCCAGCAGCTTCTTCAATTGTTGTCCTGTGGTCTTCTGGTTTAGAGTTTAGAATTTCAGCAATTTGTCCTTGAGAAATAATAATATGTTGCTGTTTTCCTATTCCAACATCGATCAAAAACTCTTGAATGTCAAGTAATCTGCAATTAACTCCATTCATAAAGTACTCAGAAGTACCATCTCTAAATAATTTTCTTCCAATTGATATTTCAGAATTTCCATTAAATTTTGCTTCATCAACCTCAAAATTTAAATAAACTTCTGAAAAACCTTTTTGCTGAAGTTTTTCTGTCCCAGCAAAAATTACATCTTCCATTTTATTGGTTCTAAGAGACGCGGGGCTTTGTGTGCCTAATACCCAAGAAATAGCATCAACTACATTTGATTTACCAGAACCATTTGGCCCAACAATTACGTTAACTTTGTCAGTAAAGTCGATGTTTGTCTTTTCTGCAAAAGACTTGAACCCATTAATAGTTAATGATTTTAAATACATATTTACCCTGTTGTTGAATTAATAATACTAAAAAATAGTAAATATATCTCTTTTTTACAAAATTAATTTATTTTTATATCTACAAATAAATCGTTTTGCAGATTTTTTGAATATAAAGATTTTAAGTAGTTGTATGGCTCTTCATTTATTAGACCAATTTTATTTAGATAGTTTGTTGCTGCTAAATCTACTCCTCTTTTATTTCCATCAAGACATTTAAAAATATAAGATTTATCTTTATTTGTAACAATTAATACTCCCTCTGCTCCTGATTTAGCCATCACTTTTCCATTAGAAGCTTGCATTATATTTGTATCAGTTCTATTCGTGCCTCCGATGATTTCTGGAAAATTCGTATATGCATCAAAAACACTCTCAAAAAATTTTTGGTATTTAGATGATTGAATTTTTTTCAAAGCAAGGAGAAATTTATGACTACTAACTTTTACGGCAGGTAGACCGCATCCATCAGTACTATATTCGAGACTGCTATCATCAAAAATTTCTGAGAAAAACTTTGAAATGTAAATTTGTACAGGGTGGTTTAGATTTTGATATCCATTTAAATTTTCATTTAAAATTTTAGAAAAAATTAACATTGAAAGATGTTTTCCAGAACAATTATTATGTTGTGGACCAAAACTTTCTCCACTTTTTAAAATTTGATCAGCATAAGTATCAAAGAAGGGTCTTTGTGGGCCACAAAAAAGTAGACCGAGATCAATTTCGTATTTTTGACTAATTTTATTCAATAATTCAACATGCATCTGTTCACCTGAATGCGATGAACCGAATAAAGCAATTTCATTTGAGTCAAAAAAAATATTTTTTTTCTCAGACTCAACAAGAAGTGGAATAATTTGAAATGGTTTTACAGAAGATCTTGGAAAAAATAGCTCTGATTCACTATTTTCTGTAAATACATTTACTTTATGAACAGATTCAACTGTTTCATTTCTTAAAAATTTTACATTAACTACAGTTTCTGACATTTTTTACAAAAATATGTTGCTCTTTGATCTATATACATTTTAACAATCTTTCTTTTACATAATTTACAATTTAACTGCCCATAAATTAATAAACTATTCAAATTTTGACCAAAATTTCCATCCGGTAAATAATAGGTTAAATCTCCTAATGTAGTTCCATTATTTTTTATAGCCTTTTTTAACACTTTTTTAGTATTTTTATAAATACTTTCCCATTCATCTTTCGATATCTTATTAGTTATTTTTTTGGGATGTATCTTAGATGTAAAAAGTATTTCATTTACATATATATTCCCAATACCACTTATGTTTTTTTGATTTAGTAGAAATTTTTTAATAGCAACTTTGGAATTTTGTCCTCTTTGAGAAACTAGTAAATACAATTTTTTATCCATATTTAATGCATCAGGGCCTAATTTATTTAATTCATTATCAAGACAATCATTAGAAATTAATTTAACAAATCCAAACTTTCTAATATCATCGAAATTTAATTGAATTTTTGAAAAATTAAAATATGCCCTAGTGTGTTTGGAAACTGAATTGCTAAACTCAATTCGTCCAGACATTCCTAAATGAAAAAATAAACTATATTTACGAAATTTAAAAATTAAAATTTTACCTTTTCTAGTAATTTCATCTAAAGTTCCTAAATTTGATGGATAATCATTATTGAATCTACTAGTTCTTTTATCGAGAAATTTGTATTGTATTAATTTTTTTCCTAAGATTTTAGGTTTTATAGATTTTTTAATCGACTCTACTTCAGGTAGCTCAGGCATCTAGACGCTCAAAAGCATTTTTTGCGGCTTCTTGTTGAGCGCTTTTTTTTGACTTACCTTCGCCCTCCCCAACAATATTTTCATCCATATAGACTTTAGAACTAAATAACTTATTGTGATCTGGTCCAGTAGAAGTGTCTATGTACGTTACTTTTTTTCCAATTTTTGCATAATGCTCTTGCAGCCTAGTTTTGTAATCTTTGTTTCCTGGATCTAGGGCTAATTCATTAATGCTAGGATAGATAAAAGTTGAAACGAATTTGTTAACTGCTTCTAAGCCTCCGTCAAAATAAAGAGATGCAATTAATGCTTCTACTGCATCTTCAATTATTGAACTTTTTTCTCTTCCTCCTGTAGATTCCTCTGGACTACTTAAATAAATGTAATTACCAATATTTATCTTTTTACCTATTTTGACAAGATTGAATTGATTTACAGCACTAGATCTTATTTTTGTTAAATTTCCTTCATCCAGATCTGGATAATTTTGAATCAAATACTCTGTTAAGTCAAAGTCAAGAATTGCATCTCCAAAAAATTCAAAACGTTGATTTGATTCGTAACTCGGATTTTCATCAAGAAAAGACTTGTGGGTTAAAGCTATTCTTAATAATTTTTTATCTTTAAATTCATATCCAATACTTCGTTCTAGTTCTTCTAGCTCATTCATGATTGGTTTATAGAATTAGTAAATTTTGATATAAATTCTTTATCAATAGCTCTGGCAGTATATTTTATACCATTTTTAATTGCTCTCTGATTTGAGGATCCATGGCCAATAGTTACAACTCCATTCACTCCTAGTAGGTATGAAGCATTTGTTTTATCTGGGTTTAATAAATCACTTACAGGTTTTAAAGCTTTTTTAACTGGTATTAATAATGGCTTAAATAAATTATCTTTTAGTGCTTCTTTAAATAAATTTGATTGTAATTTTGCTGTACCCTCCATTGTTTTAAGAACAACATTGCCTGTGAATCCATCAGTAATGAAAACATCAGCTTTATTATTTGCAAAATCTCTACCTTCTACATTTCCAACAAAATTTAAACTAGAATCGCTCAATAACTTGTATGCTGCTTTTTCTACTTCTCTTCCTTTTGTTGGCTCTTCACCGTTATTTAGTAGACCAACTCTAGGATTATCAATTTCAAAAAGAATTTCTGCTAGTTTTGAACCCATAAGTCCATATTGGAATAAAATTTTCGGCTTAACTTCAAGACTGGCTCCTGAATCAAGAAATATTACACTTCCGTCTTTTGTAGGCAATACAGATGCTATGGATGGTCTAATAATGCCTTTTTGCTTACCTAAGATTGACATCGCGCTTACTAGTGTTGCCCCAGTAGAACCTGCAGAAAATACTGCTTGTGCTTTTTTTTCTTTTATAAGATTCATACATCCAACTATTGAGGAGTTTTTTTTGGATCTTACTGCCTTCATAGGGTCTTCATCCATTGAAATTACTTCAGGATAATCAAATACCGGTATTTCATTAGAACCTATATAGGGATTTATTAAATTTTTATCACCACACAAAACCACATTGACACCTTGGTTTTTGGCTTGAATTGCTCCTTTAACAACTTCTTCGGGTGAAAAATCACCACCCATTGCATCTACAGCAATTGTATTCATTAAAAACTAACTTACTTCTGGCTCTTTTACTTGACGACCGTTGTAAGTACCATCTGAAGGGTTTACTCTGTGTGATTGTTTAGCGACACCAGTTTCAGGATCAACAATAAAATGTGGTGTTGAAATCTTATGAGTAGCTTTTCTTCGTCTAGTTCTAGACTTAGACATCTTTTTCTTAGGTACTGCCATTATGATTTTCCTTTCAGACTATAAATCTAGCTGACTTAGAGAAGAAAATGGACTTTCTTTTAAGTTTTTTTTCTCATGATTACAGCTATCTTCATTCAAGTTTAAACCACATTCAGAACACAAACCCTTGCAATCTGGATTACAGATATAAGTCTCTCCAAAATTTTCAATGATTGACTCGGATAATATTGTAGACAAGTCAATGCATTCATCTAAAACTTCAATGTCAAAATCATTATCTTGATAAACATTAAAGTGTTCATCTATTTTGAACTCCTTAAATGCAGAATTTTCACTTAAGCATCTTATACAAGATTGGAAAAAATTCATTTTTGCATCACATTCAAAATGGATGTATTCATCTTTTAATTTAACACTACAAAAAATACTCACTTCATCTTCAGGCCTAATTTGAAAACTGTCATAATTTACTTCAAATGTTCCAGTTTTTTCAAAATTTATTCCTGAAGAAGAATTCAATAAATCTTTTAAATTGATACTTAAATCAATATTCATTATTCTGGTGTGTCAATATTTCTTGGTTGCTTTAAAGATTTTTTTTCATTATCTAAAAAATCAGCTAATTGGGAAATCTTGTTATTAAGTTCATCAATCTTTTGATAAACTTCATCTTCAATTTTACTTCTATAGTTCTGTGATTCTATTTCTGCTTGTTTTATTAAAGTATTTGCTTCAATTACTGCTTCTTGTAATACATACGATTCTTCAATAAGCCTATCAGATTCAATTTTTGCTTTATTTAAAATTTCTTGCGACTCATTTTTAGCATTTACAATATAACTTTCTTGTTCTCTTACTATCCATCTAGCAGTTCTAAACTCTACCGGCATAGAATCAATAATCTCATCAATTAATGTCAATAATTCTTTTTTACTGTACCTACTTGTTAAAGAATTTCCTGAAAGTTTACTTCTAAGGTCTTCGAGTTTATCAACAATATCAAACTTCTTCTTTCCTTCAATAATGTCTTTAAATTCTATTTCACTATTTTCCATCATTTAGTCTTTCCATAACTTGACTTGGAACTAAACCTGATACATTGCCACCAAGAGAGTGGATCTCTTTTACCATAGAACTTGATAAGTAGCCATATTCTGGAGAGGAAGGAATAAATATTGTTTCAAACTCAGCTAAAGAATAGTTAGCTTGAGCCATTTGAAATTCATAATCAAAATCAGTCATTGCTCTTAAACCTTTAACTATTGCATCCACTTTATGTTTATGTGCAAAATCTACTAGCAAACCCTCAAAGCTCTCAACAAACAAACTATCATTGTGTTTAAAAATTTGTTCTAGCATTTCAGATCGTTCCATAGGTTTGAATAATGGAGTTTTTGATGGATTTACAACTACACCGACAACAACATCATCAAATAATTCAAGAGACCTTTTTATCACATCTATATGACCATTAGTTGGTGGGTCGAATGATCCTGGTATTAAAACTTTCATAATTTCCTTACAATTACAATTTTACTTTGGCCATATTTTTTTTCTTTATGAATATGATAAATCTCGTTAAATTTAATATTGTGTTCAGACGAATGTCTGTGAGTAACTAAATACCCATCTTTTTCAAGAATATTAGATAGTACGCTTACCTCTTCATCAACTATTTCAGACTGCAGCTTGAAAGGTGGATCGTAGAATATTAAGTTATATTTGTTAACACTACTCTCTATAAAAGTTTGAACTGATAATGTAGAAACTTTATAGTTATTATCTAAATCTTTTAAATTCTTATTAATAACTTTTTCACAATCCTTAGAATTCTCAACAAAAGTAACGAACCCTGCACCCCTGCTCATGGCTTCTATTCCTAAACTTCCAGAACCAGCATATAAATCTAATACATAACAGTCCTGAATATTGTTTTGTAAACTATTAAATATAGCTTCTCGTACTTTGCTCATCATAGGTCGAGTAAAAGGGCTATTAATAGTCTCTATTTTTTTTGATTTATATTTACCTGCTAAAATTCTCATGTGGAACTATCTACCTTAAAATAATTAGGGAATAATAGTTTTGCTTCGGTGAATATCTGATCTTTATCTTTATTGTTTTTTAAATCTTCAAATATTTCTTTAGATTTCAAAAGTAGTTCAATATCGTATCTTAAATTTGCTAGTTTTAAATCAGACTTACCTGATTGATGAGTTCCTGTTACTTTACCCTCTCCTCTTATTTCTAAATCAATTTCAGACAATTTAAATCCGTCATCAATTTTTACAATTGATTCAAGCCTTTTCTTTCCATCATCACTTATCGATTCCAAGGTTTTTTTATTAGTTATATGAAATATACATTCTGATTGTTTAGTACCTCGACCAACTCTTCCTCTTAATTGATGTAATTGATTTAAACCAAATCTTTCTGAACTTTCAATAACTATTAAAGTTGCATTTGGAATATCTATACCAACTTCAATCACAACTGTTGAGACTAAAATATCAATTTCACCTGCTGACATTTTTTTCATAATTATATCTTTTTCATCAGAAGTCATTCTTCCATGCATGATTTCTACATTAAATTCTGAGTACATGTTCTTGTAGTCTTCGAATACATTTTCAGCAGCTTTAATATCTAAGTTTTCACTCTCTTCTATAAATGGACAAACAACAAAAACTTGCGATTTATCATTTAAATGATTCATTACAATATTTGAAATTTTTTTATCATCTTCTTTCAAGCCATTAAAAAGGTGTGAAATAATTTGCTTTCTTCCTGGAGGCATTTCATTAATTGATGATATATCTAAATCTCCATAAATCGACAATGCCGTAGTTCTTGGAATTGGTGTAGCAGTCATAACTAATTGATCAGGATTAAATGCAGAATTTAGTGCTAATTTTTTTCTTTGTTCTACACCAAACCTTTGTTGCTCATCAATAATTACTAGACCTAAATTCTTAAATTTGATCTTGTCTTGTATAAGTGCATGAGTTCCTATAAACAAACCCGGGGTGCCATTTTTAATTTTCTCTAATATATGATCTCTGTTTTTTATAGATGAAGTTAAAAAATTAATATCTACATCTAATTGGTACAAAAAATTTTCTAAAGTTTTTAAATGTTGTTCCGCTAAAACTTCGGTTGGTGCCATTAAAGTTACTTGATAACCTGATTTAACTACTGCATATATTGCAATTGCAGCAACAACTGTTTTTCCTGAACCAACATCTCCTTGCAGTAATCGTTTCATAGGAAAGCTATTTTTTAAATCCTCAAGAATTTCTTTCAAAACTTTTTTTTGAGAATTTGTTAGCTCAAAAGGTAATAACTCTTTCATGTGGGAGATATCTTCATCAGAAAAAGAATATGACAAACCACTATCTAGTTCTTTTTGTTTTGATTTTAAATAGGAAAAAATAGATCTTAAATAAATGAACTCATCCAATACCAATCTCTCTTTAGCCTTGTAGTAGTCATCAATTTGAGCTGGGAAGTGAATATTTTTGAAGCTTAATAATCTATTTACTAAATTGTATTTGTTTAAAATAGTCTGAGGTAAGATATCCTGAAAACCTGGTCTAAAGCTATCCTTCTCTGTTTCTAAAACGCTTAAAGAGTTTTTAATTGATTTTCGTATTATTGATGTTGAAACACCTTCAATTTTTGGATATTTTGGAATGAGTGCTCCAGTTTCATTCAATTCACTTATCTCTTCAAATTTTTCAATTGTAGGATTTTTAAATTCTACACTACCAGTTTTTTTTACTTCAGGCCTTCCTGATAAAGCTACTGAATCTCCTTCTTTAAACCTAGTTTCAATATATTGTGGACCAAACCATTTTGCCTTTAATCCACCAGATTCATCTTTAATATTTAATGTCGTAATTCTTAGTCTTGTTTTTGTTGTGAAAACTGAAACCTTATCAATTTTTCCAAACACTGTAATTTCTGATTCTGAATCGTGTTGGTTAACGTCAGAGATGCTTTTAATACTTGATCTATCCCAAAATCCTCGTGGGAAAAACCTTAATAAATCCAATACACTTTTTAGATTATTTCGTTTTAATTGACTGTATCTTTTGTCACCAAAACCTTTTAATGAATCTAATTGAATTTCAGATAGATATTCAATATTTCTTTCTTCCACAATCAAACATTACCTAAAAAGATTTAAAATCAAAGTACCTACTAATTAATAACTGTTGTATAGTAAATAATGTAATTTAGAGGAAAATATGGCAAAAAAATGCGAAGTTTGTGGTAAAGGGCCTTGGTTTGGCAAACAAGTTTCTTTTTCTCACAAAAGATCCAGTAAAAAATGGTCTGCAAATATACAATCCGTTAGAGTTGCAGATAATACCAATACCAAAAAAATAAAAGTTTGTACATCTTGCCTAAAAGCTGGGAAAGTTACTAAAGTTTAATGGCTCAAGGAGTAGTCAAGTCATACGACCCTAACACTGGTAATGGAATAATCATTCTAGACACTGATAAAACTGAAGTGTATCTCACCCCTGGCTCTTTAAAGGGTTCAATTTTTAGGACTTTAAGACAGGGGCAAAGAATTAATTTTGACATTAAAGAAGAAGATAGCCTCAAATCTGTTCATAACGTAAGAATTGGACAAGATAAATATTAAAAACAAATGATTAGGCTTGACCTCAATCAATCAAATGAGAATTTAATTAATTCATATTTCCAAGAATTATGTTGTGACAATTTCCAACAGTCAAGATTTAAAGGCGGTCAATCAGTTGCAGATTTAGCATTGTCTTCTTTAGACATTACTGGTTATGCAAAAAAAAGAAATAATGTTTACCCCATAGAAAAAAGAGGATCTTCTAACTTATCACCATATATAAGACATGGACTTTTGTCATTAAGAGACGTTTGGGATAGGGTTGAAGAGTTTAAGTATGAGGATAAATCAAAGTTTAGAGATGAATTGTTGTGGCAAGAATTTTCAAGACACCTATATGCAATTATTGGTGAAAAATCAAAAAATTATTTAAATTTTGAAGTTAAAAGCAATGCCTATAAAAATAACAATCTAAATGAAATGAATTGCATAAAAACTATCGAGGATGAACTGGAAGACTCTGGATACATGGTCAATCAAACAAGAATGTGGTATGCATCTCACTTTTCACTTAGGGAAAGTATTGATTGGAGCGTTCATGAAGATAAAATGTTCAAACATCTTATAGATGGATCTCGTGCTGCAAATAGATTAGGCTGGCATTGGGTTATGGGGTCACAAACAGGAAAGCCTTATGGATTCTCTAAGTTTCAAGTTAATAAAAGAGCTTCTATGTTGTGTAATGATTGCAATTTAAAATTTAATTGCCCTATTGATAATTGGCCAGAAAGTATAGAAACGTCTCCAAAAAATTTAGATATGGACTTTGATATTATCAATAAGTTTGGCCCAACAGAAATTATTTCTTATTCAGACTCAGACCCTACACATGTATGGTTAACTGCAGAGTCCTTAGGTGACAACGACCCTGCCTTAGAGCAATTAAATGAGCTGCCAGTCATATTTATTTTCGATGAAATTCTTTTAAAACATTTACAAATTTCTACAAAAAGAATTTCTTTTTTGATAGACACTTTAAAAGAGATCAATCAAAAAAAAGAATTAGAAGTTATTCTTGGAAACCCTTTCGATGTTTTAAAAAATATTAAATTTGCTTCAACTTTTGCACCTGTACCAAAATACAGAAAGATAACTGATTCTTGTCCCCCAACTTTAGAATTTCCATCGCATCGTTTAGTTGAACCAATTGATTTTTATCCCAAAAGTTTTAGTTCTTGGAGAAATAAAATAAAACTATGAGAAGATATTTAATTTTCGCATTTTTATTTTTTCATAATTACACCTATATATATTCAAAAGGAAGATTGGGAAAAGAATTAAATGGTAGACCTTGTTTAATCCTCCATACTGAAGGAGCAAAAACTAAAAAAGAAAGAAAGAACGTTTTAGTTTACCTAAGAGAAGGAAAAGAAATTTGTATTGTTGCATCAAAAGGAGGAAGTGAAAGAAATCCTGGTTGGTACCACAATTTAAAAGCTAATCGAGAATGTACTGTTCGGATAGGTAAAAAAGTATACAAAGCTTCTTCAAGGGAAATTTTTGATAATGAAAGATTGGAATGGTGGAAAAAAATGGATTATTTAAACAGAGGTGGATACTCAGAGTACCAAAAAAGAACTTCAAGAAAAATACCTGTAATGATATTAAGTATTTCTTAGTCGCAAATTGCGCCTAAGAACATTTTGTAATTTATTTTGAAAATACTCAAGTTTTATAGGCTTTGAAAAATAGACTCAACAGTTTCGAGGTTTAAATCCTCTACAATCAAATCAGCCTGACTTAAATCATCCTTTGAAAACATCCCCCTATCAATAGCAAGTACAAAAGAATCAGAAGCCTTACCTGATGAAATTCCAGTAGGACTATCTTCAATAATTAAATTTTTATAAGTTCCTAGTTCACTAATAGCTTTATTGTAAATATCGGGGTAAGGCTTGTTTCTATTGACCATATCTCCACCAATAATGTATTTAAAACTATTTTCAATATCTACCTCTTTTAATTTTTTCAACAAAAGTTTATATGGACTAGCTGACACACATGCTTGTAAAACTTCTTTATTACTAAGTTCATTCAAGAGAATTTTTGCATCTTCATAGATTATTTTTTCATTTAGAGAAGTTTCAATTATTTTTCCTAATTCTTGCATTGTTGTTTCAAAATTTTCTAAGTTAACTTGTTCTGAATAAAAAGAATGAACAATTCTGTCATCAACTCCAACAAACTGCCTAATTTCTTCTTCAGAAATAAAAAAATTATATTTCTCTAAATGAGCTTGCCAAGCGTATGCATACAATCTCTCTGTATCCATAATGGTTCCATCACAATCCCAAAATACGCCAAACATTAGCCTAATTTACTCTGAATATCTTTTGCAGATTTTAGTGCAAGACCATCCGAACCTTCTGATGTCCAACTACTTTCTCTTTTCTGAGATTCTTGCACCATATCATCTAGAAGTTGAAACTTGCTATGTCCTAAATTTTCCCATAAATATAAAGCGTGGCTACCAGGTATAGTGTTTATTTCATTTAAATAAATTTTGTCTTGTGAAATCAAGAAGTCAACTCTTGATATTCCATTAAAGCTAATCAAACTAACTAAAGTTTCCAGAATATTAATAATTTCTTTCTCAATATTTTTTGGTAATTGTGCAGGAAGTTCTCTTTTAGAACCCTCTAACCCGCCATTTTCTAAATATTTATCTTGATAAGAAAATAATTCAAAATTGTTTGATCTAATTGGTTTTTCTATTTCAGAAAACTCAACTTTAGGATAAGTTCTTAAAGCAACCAGGTAGTCAACTGAATCTTCTAAAAATTTTTCAACAGTAGCACCTTGTTGATACAGCTTAGAGTTATCAGCCAATTTAAGAGCAGTATCATATTCATTGACAACTTCTACTCCAATGGATGAACCTCCAAATCTTGGTTTGAGTATGTAAGGCCCTTCAAATGTAGGTGGCTGACTGGTCTGCAGCAGATGCTTTTCTAAAACTGGAATATTATTCGCTTCCATGAATGTATAAAATGAATATTTATCCATACACAATTGTGAAGTAGTTAACGATGGACCAGTAAAGTTAATTTCTAATAATGTTAATAAACTTTGCAATGTGCCGTCTTCACCAGGTCCCCCATGGCAAGCATTTAATACAGTATCTATGTTTAACTTCTTTTTCTTTAAATAAAAACCAGGATTTGAGTCTAGCTTTAAGGTAAGTTCTTTTTTGAATATTTTGTTGTTGTTTATAAAATCCTGAGATTCTAAGTTGTCGTCAACTAAATACCATTTGTTCTCTTTAGACCAATAAATGTTATGAACATTATATTTATTGTTTAATACTCTTGATGATTGTAAGCCTGTCAAAATAGAGATATCATGTTCTGGTGAAGGACCGCCAAAAATAACAGCTATTTCATTATTCATATTTATGGATGATGGTCAGGTAAGTCATTCTCAAATAATACTGCATCATCTTCATTAATTACTGAATTAAGATAAGAAACAGCTAGCTCTCTGTTTCTGAAAAACTTTACCGGCACACCACCATCTTCAAAGCCAAGCATCAATGAGCCTCTATTCGTATATCCAACTACTAAAGCCTCAGAAATTATTGAACTTGCATTAAATGCGAATTCATAATTTTGTGAGAATTGTTCTGAGCCTAATTCAACCATTCCAGGTGTAATTAAATATTTATTTCCATTTGCGTCAATTTCTGCAAGTGTTTTTAAAGATGATCTATAAGATATAGGATTTGAATTAAAAGAATTGTCAATAATTGTTTGACCTAAATTACCTTTTAATATTGATTGTCTGTGATCAGTTTTAGTTAATTCGTTTTGATTATTCATGTAATTTTTAACATCCATATCCAAAGCAATCAAAACTCCTACTGATAAAGCTATAGATAATTGTAAAATTTCAGGTGCATTTAATTCACATATATATTCACCACCAATATAAATTTTGTGAACACCAGAATCAAAACTTACATAAACAGCCGCTTTAACAGAAGTTGTTGAACAGTCTATCACCATTTTTTGTGCAGCCCATAACCTGGCTTGATTAAGTAGAAGATTATCATCTCCATTTATCACAACTGAACCAGCAAAATCTACAATTTCAGATTTTGCTTCAAGAATATTTTCAAGAGACTTCATTCTTTCTAAATGAACGGGGGCTATACCCGTGATAACTGAGATGTGTGGCTTAACCCACGAACAAATTTCTCTAATTTCACCAAAACCGTAAGTCCCCATTTCGATTATTGAAATTTCATCAGTATTTTGTAAATCATCATTTATTGATTTGGCAATTCCAAGTCTATTATTGAAACTTTCTGGAGTAGTAAATGATTGATTGTGTCTCGATAATATTTGATTTAGTACATTTTTAGTTGTAGTTTTTGAATACGAACCTGTAATAGCAATTATTGGTCCTTTAAAATTATTTAGTTTTTGAGAGGCACTTTGAACAAAATGTTGCGTTTTGTTTTTTTCATAATTTTTTGTAATCCTTAGAGCTAAATCGTAAACATAGAAAGAAAATAAATTTACTATCATCGCAAGAAAGTAGCCCCACTCTAGTAATAGAGATGCAACAGACAAAAAGATTACTAATGTAAAATAAACAACATTTAATCGATTTAATCTTTCAGTTTTATTAACTTTTGATGTTCTAGATTTGAATGATAAACCCATTGGAGTCAAGATTGTAAAAACAGCTAAAACAATTGCTGGATACGGTGACCATAGACTTGAAAAAAACAGAACAATACTGACCAAAAATAATAGACCATTATACGGAACAAGCCTTACCCATCTAAAGTAGATTTTCGTTACATAACTTGGTACATAGTGTTCTCTTTGTGCGATTCTTGACCACTTAATATGATTTATTAAGGATGAAGCTGTAAATAGTGCCAGGACTACATAGTAAATGATATTCATTATCCCTTAATAATATTAATTATTTCATCATAAGAGGAATTTAAAGGATTATGTCCTTGATTATTGAGTATATGAAGGCTTGACTTTGGAAACATGTTGTTAGCAGCAGTTGCAATCGAAGTAGGTACTTCTTTATCTTCACTTCCCCAAATCAAATCTACTGGTGTATTAATTAAATTGAGTTGTGGTTCAAGATCATCATTTACTGCTTTAACTAATACCTCTCTCATAATTCCAGAAGCATTTCTATAGTCATATGAACCTTTTTTGTTTTTGTAGTTCTCAATAAATTGATCTGAAATTAAACCAATCTTGTTCAGCTTTTTTAAGTAATATAAACTTCCCTTTTTATTAGAACTATTTTTATTTTGAATTAAAGGAACTCCAATTAAAACTAGTTTTGAAAATTTTCGTTTTAAACTCATATACGTAGCTACTCTTCCGCCAAAAGAGTGTCCAACAATAATCTCAACGGATTTTGGCAAATTATCAAGTACAAAGTTTGCATATTCTTCTGGATTTAAACTAATTTTTGGTGCTGGTGATTTTCCAAAACCTGGTAAATCAAAAGAAATGTAGTCAAAACTTTCACTTATTTTTTTAAAGTCTTTAGAAGACCTACCCCAACCATGTAAAAAACAAACTTTTGGATTATTGCTGTTGGTATCAATAAAATTTATATTGTCCTCTAATACTTGGTAGCCCATTTTATAATCCTAAATCCAAAGTTTGCAATGCTCTTATTTCCATTCCCATGAGAAACAAGAGAGCAAAAGACCAATAAATGTAAAATCTTAATTCCATATCTTTTCTGTAAAAATACAAGAACATAAGAATAAATAGATTAACTACGTTATAAAACATACTAAATGATCCAACAGGGTTGTTTTGAGAATAATATATGAACAATAGAGACTGTATTAGAACAACACTCAAACTAACAAGGATAAGTTTAATGAAAACACTTTTTATGAATTCCGAACTATTTCTTCTATAAATTAACAAGGCCACACCAGTTATTGCACAAATAGTTATTGATAAATAAATTGGCAAAGTTACAAAATAGAACTCCATAATCTCATTTTACTATTTGTGAGATTGAGTAATAGCAAATAATCAGTTACAGTGAACTTTATGGTGTTTATTGAAAACGACAAAATCCAGGCAAATGTACCTAATGCATGGGTTAGCAGTATGGAAAACTTTATAGTTAAAGGTAAAAATGCTGAGATTTGGGACTCTGAAGGAAAAAGATACCTTGACTATGTTGGAGGTTACGCAGTTTTAAATACCGGACACAACCATGATTTAGTTATTGAGAAAGTAAAAGCTCAGCTTGAAAATTTTAGTCATTCATGTTTTGCATTTGCCCCTCATGAAAATGCAGTAAGAGTTACACAGGAGCTGAATCAGAGATATCCTATTGAAGAAAGAACAAAAACTTTTCTTGTTAACAGTGGTGCAGAGGCTGTTGAGAATGCAATAAAAATTGCGAGATATTTTACAAAAAGAAAATCAGTTATTGCATTTACTGGAGGATTTCACGGTAGAACATATCTAGCAATGGGACTTACTGGAAAAGAAAAACCTTACAAAGAAGGGTTTGGACCATTTCCTGAATTTATTCATCATGTGCCCTATCCATATGAATATAGAGGGATCACTGATGAATTTGTGTTGAGTGAAATTAAATCTTTATTTGAAAACAAACTAAACCCGAGTGACACTGCAGCAATAGTTTTAGAAGTTCAACTCGGAGAAGGTGGATATATACCAACATCATCATATTTTATTGGTGAATTAAGAAACATATGTAATGAGCATGGAATATTGTTAATTTTTGACGAAGTTCAAACAGGTTTCGGACGTACTGGTAAATTTTTTGGATCTGAACATTCTGGTATTGAACCAGATATTGTGACATTGGCAAAGGGAATCGCTGGTGGATTTCCCCTTGCAGGTGTATTGGGTAGAGAAGAAATTATGGATTCAATTCACGATGCTGGAATTGGAAGTACATTTGGTGCTTCACCAATTTCCTGTGCTGCTTCTCTAGGAGTTTTTGAAGCATTTGATAACGAAAATATTTTAGATAATGCAAACAAGCAGGGTGAATTAATGCATGACTATTTAAATTCTCTTCATGAAAAATTTGACTTTATTGGTGATGTTAGGGGTTTTGGACCAATGACTGGTGTAGAAATAGTTGAAGACAAAAAATCGAAAATTCCTAATAAACTTAAAACATCAGAAATTATTGAGAATTGCAAAAATAGTGGATTGTTATTAGTAAATTGTGGACTAGAGGGAAATGTAATTAGGTTTATGGGTCCACTTACTACACCACTTGATCAAGTAAATGAAGCTTTAACTATTTTTGAAAAATCTTTAACTAATTAACTTCTTTATGGGTTAATTCGTGTAATTTTGTCAAAACGTCACCGTCTTTAAGAGCTTTAGTAGGTGCTTTCATAAGCCATGCAGAAACTAGATCTAATGATTCTAAATCACCTGATTCTTTAAAGAACTTCATATATCTAACTGCATCAATAGTTACTCCCGCACTGTTAGGTGAATCCCAAACTTCCAATTGAACTTCAATATTTAAAGGAGCACCACCAAAAGCCTCTCCTTCTAATCTTATGAAAGCTTTTTTTCTATCTTCTAACCACTTAACGTAATCTGATGGTCCTATTCTTACATTGTCAGCATCTATTCCGTCACCTTTATTTGCTACAGATGTAACAGACGAAGTTTTACTTGTTCGTTTAGTTTCCAGACGGTCTTCTTCAAGCATATTGAGAAAGTCCATATTTCCACCAACATTTAATTGATATGTGTTCTTAAGCTTCACTCCTCTATCTGAGAATAATTGAGCCAATACTCTATGAACAATTGTTGCTCCTACTTGACTTTTAATGTCATCACCAATTAATGGAACGCCAGCAGCTTTAAATTTCTCATACCACTCATTATCTCTAGCGATAAATACCGGAATACAATTTATAAAACCTATACCCGTATTTATTGCACTTTGAGCATAAAATTTAACTGCTTCGTCTGAACCTACTGGTAAAAGATTTATAAGAATTTCAGCACCAGATTTTTTCAATGATTCCTCAAAATCTTCAGAGTCAGGAACTTCATTTATTATATCTTTTACGAATTTTCCAACACCATCATTCACTACTCCAGGTTCAACTTGAACTCCAAGAGGTTTTACATCACAAAATTTCATGGTGTTGTTGGGTTCAGCAAAAATTGCTTCGCTCAAATCTTTGCCAACTTTGGATTGGTTTATATCATAGGCTGCTACAACTTCTATATCTGATACTGCATAACCGCCAATGTAGTCAGAAATTAATCCGTCTTCTGTTTTGTTTTCTGAATAATATTGAATACCCTGCACAAATGAACTAGCACAGTTTCCAACTCCCAGAATCGCTACCTTAATTTTATTGTTTGACATCTCTCCCCTAGTTAAATAAATAATTAAACCAACTGAATGAATTATACAATACACCAATTACAAAATAAGCGATAAACGTAAGCACGCCTATTATTTGAAGAATTTTTAATAATTTATTCACAAGTTCTATTTTACAATTTTTTAAATTAATATAATAAATGAACACAATGATTAAAAACTTATCACCTTCACGAGCTTCTCAATTTAAAACATGTCCTAAACAGTTCAAATTTGCAAATATAGATAAAATTAAAGAACCCACAACCGAAGTACAAGCCAAAGGTACTACGGTTCACCAAGCACTTGAAGATTTGTTTGACCTAAAACCAGATGAAAGAAATACAGAAAAACTTCATAATTTGTTTAGAGAAGCATGGACAAAAGTTCGTGGAAATGACGAACACCATAACTTATTTTCTTCTGTAGAGGAAGAACGAGAATGGGGACTAGATGGATTGAAACTACTAAATAATTATATGTCCATTGAAGACCCAACATCATTTGAACCATTAGAAAGAGAAAGATGGGTCAGAGGTTCAATAGAAGATTTAAATTTGCGTGGGATATTAGACCGAATGGACAGAAATAATAAAGGTGAACTTGTAATAGTTGATTACAAAAGCGGAAAAGCGCCTCTCGCAAAATATAAAGAACCAAGATTTTTTGCCTTAAAACTTTATGCTTTATTAATTCAAAAAGAATTGGGTGAAATGCCCAGTGAGTTAAAGTTAATTTATTTAAAAAACTCAACAATCCACACATTAAAAGTTACCCAAGACTCATTAGATCAAGTAAAAATTGAAGTTCTTGAAATTTGGAATAATATAAAAAAAGCATTTGAATCTAATGAATTTCCTGCAACAAAGAACACTTTATGCGACTGGTGTTACTATAAGCCAATCTGTCCAGTTTTTAATGAGAATGCTCCAGATACTGAAAAACTGAAAGAAATTAATGAAGAGCTAATTGATATTAAAGAACAAATAGAAGCTTTAGATATGTTCGAAAATATTGATGAATTACCTGATAAAAGTGAACTAGCCTCATTGAATATTAATGAACTAGAGGAAAAATATCAGAAGCTTGATATTTTAAGAGCAGAAATGGAAGACAGTATACAAAAACTATTACGGGAATAAGCCTCTTGTAAGTTTTGCTGCTGCAACTCTTTTAATCCCCTTTATCAAAGCAGCGGTTCTAAGATCACAATTCTGTTTTTCTGAAATTTTCCATACCTCTTCAAAAGCTGTGATTAAAACATCCATTAATTTTTCATGTAGCTCTGATTCTTTCCAAAGATAATTTTGAGTATTTTGTACCCACTCAAAATAACTAGCAGTTATACCTCCTGCATTTGCCAAAATGTCAGGTACCAATAAAATATCGCTGTCATTTAGGATTTTATCTGCATTTAATGTCGTTGGAGAGTTTGCTCCTTCGATAATAACCTTTGCTTTTATATTAGTAGCATTACTTGAAGTTATAACACCTCCAACTGCTGCAGGTATCAAGACATCACAATTTATTTCTAATATGCTTTCTGAGTATGGTTCAGCTCCATCAAAATTATTTACAGAAACATTTTTAGCCATATGTTTGAATAATTCTGGAATATTTATCCCTTTAGGGTTATAGATTGCACCACCTATATCGCTGACAGCAATTACTTTTGCTCCCCTTTCGTAGGAATCTAAAGCGGCATACATACCAACATTTCCAAATCCTTGAATTGCAATAGTTGATTCAGAATATTTTAAATTTAATTTATCCATAGCAGCTACACCAATTGCTACAGCTCCTCTACCAGTTGATTCTCTTCTTGTGACAGAACCTCCAATTGAAGCAGGTTTACCTGTAACAATCCCTGGTTGAGGAGAGCCAACGAAGTTACTATATGTATCCATAATCCATGCCATAGTTTGTTCATCAGTACCTAAATCTGGTGCTGGTATATCTTTATCAACTCCAATTATTGGAAGAAGTTCTGCAGTATATCTTCTGGTAACTCTCTGTTTTTCAGACCTTGAAAGAGGAGTTGGATCTATAGCTACTCCACCTTTAGCACCACCATAAGGAAGACCCACTATTGCAGATTTCCATGACATTAGAATGGCTAGAGCAGTAACTTCACCTAAATTAACATCTGGAGCGTATCGAATACCACCTTTTGTTGGTCCCATGGATAAAACATGTTGAACCCTATAACCCATAACAGTTTCAACTTCGTCATAGTCATCTCTTCTAAATGGAAATGTTACAACTAATGATCTCTGTGGGAGCTTGAGTCTTTCTCTTATATTAGAATCTAAATTAATAAGATCAGATACTTCATCGTACTGCCTTATTACCTCAGCATACATTTGTGAATCAAACAAATTATTTTCGACTATCACAAGCTCATCATATATATAATTTTGTTTAGATGTTAGATTTTTTGCATTTTTTGTCACACCTCTTTTCTAGATTAAAAGTATGAAAGAATATGAAATAAAAAACTTATTTAAAACAGTTGGAATCGAAGTAAATTTTATTTGCAGAAACCATAACGATCACTGTAATTGTCATAAAATATATGATGACGCAGCATAGTTAGGAGCAAAATGAAAGATTTAATTTGGGATATTGCCAAAAGCGGTGAAGAAAATCTTCAAAATACAGAACTTTATGAAATAAATGAACCAAAAGAATTATTTGTTGCAAGAGGAATTTCTCTTGAGGCCAAAGATAGTACGCAAAAAATAAACAAATTTGTTGATAATAAGATCGCTGTAGATGTTGAAACTAATGGTGCTATAAAAATCTCTGATACAGTATTTAACTTTTCTAAAGGTTATAAATCAAAAACGATTGATTTAAGAAGTTTGCTCAATTGGGCAACTAACAAAAAGCTAAATGATGATGAATTGGATGATTTAATTGCTATTTGTGGTGCTACTTTTGTTCCGAAGTTACGAGGATTAGACGCAGTAGCAGACAAAAAAGGCATGGATAGACAGCTTGCAAGAGATACATTCATCGAAAAAGAATGGGATAAAGAACCAAAACTCCAAGTGATCAATACTAACAATGAATCTGCACCTGTTTGGGCAAAAAAATTAAATGAAAATGAAAGGAAAATATGAATCAACTATATGAGCTATCAAGAAAGTTTCCGAGTGATTGGATTAAAAAAGCGCCAAAAGGCAAATTTGGAAATTATGTTCCTCATGCTGTAATTACTCAAAGACTCATTGAAGTCTGTGGACCATTTAATTGGGAGGTTGTTGAACTTATAAGACAGGAAAATAATGGAGTTGTTGTAGGCTGTTTTGGAAAATTAACGATAGAAATAGATGAAAAGCTGGTGACGGTAACTTCTATTGGAGATGTAGAAATTGACCAAGGTAACGATGGTGCAAATGCAAAACATGCAGAATCAGATGCTTTTAAAAGATGTGCTATGAAATTAGGTTTGGGATTACATTTATGGGCTGGTGAAGAATACTACCTAGATAAAAAATTAGAAAAAAAAACTAAATTAACTGCCAATTTAAAGACTGCTTAATTTATTAACTGACCATTTTTGGCTTGTAATACAAATGTGATAGGTCCATCGTTTTTTAACCCTACTTCCATCATTGCTCCAAATTGACCAGATTTTGTTTCAACTGAATTTGAAAATACACTGATTATTTTTTCTAGCATTTTTTCGGCTTCGGCAGGGTCTTCTGCGTTAATAAATGAAGGCCTATTCCCTTTGATATAATTTCCAGCAAGTGTAAATTGGCTAACTATTAATACTTTTCCATCAATATCTTTAATACTTAAATTCATTTTTCCGTGTTCATCAGAAAATATTCTTAATTTTAAAATTTTCTCAATTAATACTTCAGCATCTTTAAAAGAGTCTCCCTTTTCAATACCCCAAAAAACTAATAATCCATTTGAAATTGAAGCAATTTTATCTTTATTTACTTCTACGTAAGCTTCTTTGACTCGCTGTAAAACTACTTTCATAAACTATAATCTAACATATGAACTTAGACAGTAAAACAATTTCATTAGCAAAAGGCCCTAATTATGCAGCTTTCACAACACTATTTAGTGATGGGATTCCGCAAACTCATGTTATGTGGGTTGACACAGATGGTGAAAATCTTTTAATAAACACTGAAATTCATAGATATAAATATAAAAATGTAAAAAAAGATCCACGAGTTACAGTAATGATTTGGAAACATGACAATCCATTTAAATTTGCTGAAATTCGAGGAGAGGTTGTCGGAGAAATTACTGGACAAGACGCTAGAGATAATATTGACAAATTATCAGAAAAATATTTCAAAAAACCATATCCATTTGAAATACAAACTGAAAGAATTGTTTTAGTTATTAAGCCTTTGAAAGAAGTTTTATTTAATTTAAAAGACGAAGACTTCGAGTAAATTACTTCTCTTTATAATCGTAAAAACCTTTTCCAGTTTTTACACCAAGTTCGCCTTTTTTAACTTTATCCTCTAAAAACTTTTTTGGATAATCGCTGTCTTTACCTGACTCATTATATTTTTTTAGTTTTGCATAATAATGTATATCTAAACCTGAATAGTCAGATAACTCAAAAGGACCCAGAGGATGATTTAGACCTTTTTTAATTGCAAGATCAATATCTTCAAAGTCAGCTATTCCCTCGTCATATAACTCGTATGCTTCATCCACTAGTGCAGCAAGCATCCTATTTACAATAAATCCAGGTGTTTCTTTTTTTAGCGTAACTGTAGATCTGCCCATATTGTCACTTACATCTTTTGTCCTATTTAAAGTTTCTTCTGAAACATTACTAGGAAATGAAATCTCAACTAAATCCATTCTTATTGGTGGATAAAAGAAATGCATGTTAATGAATCTTTCTGGATGATTACAGTGTTGAGAAATTTCAGATGCTTGAATGAAAGAACTGTTAGTTGCAAGAACTACATTTGCATCTAATATTTGAGATAATTTTTTAAAAATATCTAGTTTTACATCAAACTTCTCAACAACAGCTTCAATAACAAAAGTTTTGTTTTCAACAGTATCTTCTAGGGAATTAAATATTTTTAAATTATTATCAAAATTTTCTAAGTGAGTTTGGTTGTACTTGCCTTTATCAATCAAATTTAAAATATTTTCCCTGGTAAATTTTATTTTTTTGTTTAGGTACTCTTCATTTGAATCATAAATAGAGGTTTTATAACCTGCCATCGCAGCTAATGCAGCAATTTGACTACCCATCTGACCACCGCCAATGACAGCTATATTTTCATTCATTATGTTTGTTTATTTCTCTTCTTGCAATAGAACGAATATGTACTTCATCAGGTCCGTCAGCAATTCTTAAAGTTCTAACTCCTGCTGCCATCTTTGCTAAAGGAGTATCTTGAGACAACCCCATAGCTCCATGCGCCTGGATTGCTTTGTCGATAACGTATGAAGCAGCTTCAATTACAGAGACTTTAATTGCAGAAATTTCAATTTTTGCTTGTTCTTTACCAATTGTGTCAATAAGCCATGCGGTCTTAAGAGTTAACAATCTTGCTTCTTCAATTTTAATTCTTGATCTAGCAATCCAATCTTGAACAACACCGTGGTCTGAAATTTTTGATCCAAATGTTTCTCTTGAATTAACTCTTTTAATCATCAACTCTAAAGCTCTTTCGGCCATACCGATTGTCCTCATGCAGTGATGAATTCTACCTGGACCTAGTCTTGCCTGTGCAATCTTAAAACCCATTCCCTCTCCACCGATTATGTTTGATTTAGGGACAACGACATTTTCAAATGCTACTTCAGGATGCCCTGTGTATCCATCATCATAACCATAAACAGTCATTGGCCTAACAACTTTTACACCATCTGTATCCATAGGTATTAAAATTTGACTTTGTCTTGTATGTGGAGGGTTGTCTGGGTTAGTAATTCCCATAAAAATACATATTTTAGCCCTTGGGTTTATTGCATTTGAAGTCCACCACTTTCTACCATTGATTACATAATTATCACCATCTTCAACTATTGAACTAGAAATATTAGTTGCGTCTGATGAAGCTACATTTGGTTCTGTCATTGCAAAACATGATCTAATCTCTCCATTTAGAAGAGGCATTAACCACTGTTCTTTTTGTTGATCAGTACCAAACTCAGCTAAAATTTCCATATTTCCTGTATCGGGTGCTGAGCAATTAAACACTTCTGGTGCCCACCATACTTGTCCAGTTAATTCAGCAAGTGGTGCATAGTCAACATTAGATAAACCAGAACCATAAATTTCATCAGGTAAAAATAAATTCCACAAATCCTCTTTTTTAGCTAATTCTTTTAGTTCGTCTAAGATTTGCGGTATGTGGAGAGGGTCGCCTGAATTAATGATTTCATCTTCATAAGCCTGTTCATTTGGAAAAATATGCTTTTCAAAAAATGATTTCATTTGCTCTTGAAGGTTCAAAGACTGATCAGAGTAATTAAAGTCCATAATTTAATTCTATCAATTAACTTGAGTGAAATAAAAATGTTTCATAATATATTTCTTAGTGGAATACTTTACAGAAAAACTTAGAAACCTAATTT
>Ga0255761_10000340_pt1 | contig 43580 bp, 58 predicted proteins | sample 071ome_29_FD_179961 | JGI IMG/M metagenome (GOLD analysis project Ga0255761, IMG submission 179961) | Coastal salt marsh microbial communities from the Groves Creek Marsh, Skidaway Island, Georgia - 071407BT metaG (version 2) | ecosystem: Environmental > Aquatic > Marine > Intertidal zone >... | reverse complement strand
ACTTTATGCGGAGCGATCTAACGAGCGCACGATTCGTGGGCGCAGATCTGACGGCAGCGAACTTTATCTGGGCGGATGTTCATAAGGCGGACTTCACGGATGCGAATCTAAAAGGTGCGTTGATGTCGGAAGTCAAAAATATTGAGGGAGCGGTGTTTTGTCGGACGACTATGCCCGATGGATCTCTTAATAACGCGGGCTGCTAAACACGACTGATCGTCTCTGCGCCCGCGCCAAAAAAAGATAAAAAATCGACTAAGCAAGGAATAAAAAAAAGAGCGCACCATGGCTGAGACGATGGATGACATTTTGCATCCGGGACTCAACGCGACCCCCGAAGGCTTCCCCGATGCGCCTTCAGGCTGGACACCTGAAGAGGGTAAGAACGCGCTAAGGCCTGATGGCTGGCTGCCGGACGCAAGACACTGGGAGGTCGTTCAGGCGCTTCAGGCTTATTACGCTCGCAACGCACAGCACGTGTCGAATCTGCGCGACCTGTATGACGCCCTGGAAGAGCGTTTTCACCATAAAGGGGGCCGGCGCTATCTTTATGAACTGTTTCCTGGAGACCCTGTCGGGCAGGGGTGCCGCCTTGCAGGCCTAAGCGCCCCATCGGGGCTTCGAGAGAGTGATCCCTCTTAAGGGCCGCGCGACTAAAGTTCAAAAATAATTAACCTCACGAAGGAGAAATATATGAACGGTATCGTTAAGATCATTATTGTGGCTGTCGTGCTTGGCGCCGCGTATTGGTACTTCTCGCCGTATCAGAACTGTAAGCGCGCCTACGCGGATAACCCGGTTGGCGACAAAGGCGTAGAGATTGTGTGTGCAGACCGCAGCTGGTAAGGAACGAGATCTACTAATTAAAGCACTTTGATGGGATGTTTTCCGACCTTCGTGTGACCCCTATCACCGCGAGGATTCATGCTGCTCATTACGATGAGCCGCATGAAAACACTCATCTTTTTTATCGCCGCAGGTTATATGGCGCTGATCGCTGAGGGGTATCTCGGTTTTTCGCGGATCGAGATTGTCGAGCCAACCATTACGCTGGTAGCGCCGTCAGAGCCACTCCGATGAATGGGCGTTTTGTTTCGTGTAAACTAAACTAAAGTAAATTTTAGATATTCAACGCGAGCGAGACCAAAGCCATGAACGAACCCGCACCGAGCACACGCGGAATTACCCTTAAGCCCCTGGCAATCATCCTGCTTTTGGGGGTATCTGCACCGACACTGGCGGAGCCCGTGACGTCTGTGGCTGATTTCTTTCAGCCCGACGGTATGACAGCCACTCCTGAGAATTACCCGACCCTCGAGACGTCGCGGCAGCTGCTCGCTGCGCAGGACCGGGCCGCAGTGAATGACTTCGCCCACAATCGGAAGCTCACTCCCACAGATGACCAGCCTGTCGTACGGATGAACCGTGACACCTACTACAGCTTCGCCGTCGTGGATGTCTCGGCTGGCGCTTCGATTACCATTCCGGAGATTCCTGAGGGTAAGTATGTCTCGGTCCAGCCGGTTACCATGGACCACCGCATTCAGCCCATGTCCTACGGCAGTGGCACCTTCGAGCTGGCAACGCACTTTGGCTCACACATGTATCTGATCGTTCGACTGGACAGCACATTGAGCGAGGCGGAGGCTAATGCGATTCAGGACGATATGGTCATTAACGCGGCAAGCGCCCAGCCATTCTCAGCAGAGCCCGTAAACAAGGAGAGCTTCGACGCCGCTGAGCTGTCGCTGCGTCAAAAGCTACCAGCGCTGGTAAAGACTCACGGCAATAAAGTTGTGTACGGCATGTTTACAGCGCCTACCGATGAGTCGCGCGGTCTTTATGACTTTGAAAAATATACGGTAGGCGCGGCTCTTGGGTGGGGTGGCGCACAGCTCCGCGATAATCTGTATGAAACCTCACCCAACTTCCCAGCAGAGGGGTGCTATTCGGCGACCTTCGAGGACCCCGATAACGGTGCTTTTTGGTCTTTCACCGTTTATGACGAAAATGGCTTTATGTTTGATGACGTCGCCCATATGAGCTCTGACATTGCCGCTGCCAACGAGGATGGCACCTACACCGTGAGCATGGGTTGCGGGGCTGATGCGGTGAACAATCTACCTATCAGCAACGAGACTGGGGTCTTCAACTTCACTGTGCGGCACTACATCCCTTCTGACCGGGTAAAGTTTGATGAGTATCGTCTGATGCCCCTCATGCAGAAGGTCGATTAGGGAAGAGATTGCGCCCGGGCCGATGCCGAACGACGGCTCGACCACCCGCGTCGAGTGCCGGGTTCGAGACGGTTACATCAGGCTGAGTACTCTCTCAGCTGCTTATCTTTGGCGACTACAGTGCTGTTAACGGTGTGCGCTTTAAGAACATTGACCCCCTTTAGCAGCGCATAGGTCAGCCGCATCGTTGTCGGGCGGAGATCGCTAATGGCCCTCCTGTGAGTTTTGCGGCCGCTCACTAGGGGCATCACTGATTTAAGAGGCAAGCGACCGTGGGGTGAACAAAGAACCGATCGTTCTTTCGATTGGAAAATGGCGCGCCCGGAGAGATTCGAACTCCCGACCACCTGGTTCGAAGCCAGGTACTCTATCCAGCTGAGCTACGGGCGCTTTAGGTCAGAGCGCAGAGTCTAGTGAAAAGCGGTTACGGCATCAAACGGATCAGTGTTAGGCTCTAAAACCTTCTTGCATTCCTACAGGAGCCCGCAATGCCCCGGCGTACGCTAAAGCCTCAAAGCCTTGATTTTCAGCCCAGGCCGTCTTATCCCTATTCGCCGGGCGCTAAAGGAGGGGGATTCATCTTTACCGCCGGCCAGGTCGCCTGGGATGAAACGGGCGAGGTCACTGCCATTGGCGATGTGGCGGCCCAGACCCGCCAGACACTCAAAAACGTAGTGGCGGTGCTGCACGAGGGCGGAGCCACTGTGGACGATGTGTTGAAGTGCAATGTTTATCTTGCGGACATCCGTGACTTTGAGACGATGAACGCTGAGTTTGCAAAAGTATTTGCCCATGACCCACCGGCACGCACCACCGTAGAGGCAAGACTTGCTGAGCCGACAATGCTGGTCGAGATTGAGGCTATCGCGTGGGTGTCAAAAGACGGCGACTAGCTGGTGCCTGAAAGATTTACGAGCCGTCCTTCTTTAAAAGTTCTGCAAGACCCGAAAGACCTTTGTGGGTGACGGCACTTGATTTTCGCTCTTCAATGCCGGGTACCGCATCGACATAGCGAGCATGCTCGTTATCATGACAGTAAAGACAAAGGTTTTCCCAGTTACTGCCGTCGGGAGGGTTGTTATCGTGGTTGTGGTCCTTATGGTGTACTGTGAGCTCATGAAGGTTTGTCTGGGTAAATTCACGACCGCATCGCCCGCACACCCAAGGGTGAATCTTCAACGATTGCGCGCGATAGTCTCGCTCGCGGGAATCCCGCGCCTTTACGGCATTCGCGATAACGGCATCCAGATCAGTTTTCGAACTCATGAGAAAAGAATAGCCCAAAATCGTACTTCTGTTAAAGCCCTTTAAAAGGAGATGGCTTATGACGCAAAAACGGGAAGCAGTCGCAACGCAGCTCGTCGATAACGAGCTGACCTGCGTGACGCGCTTTGATTTTGAGCCCGGTGCTGAAACCGGTTGGCACCGTCACGGACATAACTATGTCATCACCGCGATTACGGATCTGCACATGCGGCTTGAAGAGCCGGGTGGGTCGGAGCGGGAGGTGCACGTCAAAGCTGGCGAGGCATATTTTCGCCAGGAAGGCGTTGAGCATAATGTGATCAATGCCAGCGAAAATCCGATGGCTTTTGTAGAAGTTGAGATCAAGTAGGTTGGGGTGGGGTGCTCGACCCGCGCAAGTGATGCATACGATTCAGGTCGTTGCTGATTTACGCTGCCGGATCGCCACAAAGCGTCGCGGGGCGGCAAAAAAGAAACACAGAAAAGCGACGATAAAACTGACTCCCGCGAAGGCAAAGGAGTAGTCATACGACCCGGATACATCAAAGAGCACACCGCCCAACCATGGGCCGAAGGCGCCGCCCAGTCCCATACCTGCGGTGACAATTCCGCAGAACAGACCAAAATGCTTGCCGAAGAAGATATCTGCGGCGCCTGCAAAAACACAAACAGCAAATAAGCCTGCTCCGATACCAAACAGAATGGAAAAGAGGTAGAGCAGGGTTACGCCCTTGTTGGGATCTAAGAAAAACAGCAGCACCGTCGCGCTGCAGGTCAGAGCAGAAGCAATCAGGATCGTGGTCTCGCGACCGATATGATCGGAGACAAAAGAGCTCGCCTGGCCCAGCACCATAAATATTCCGAATGCTGCGGATGTGGAAGCGGCCACCGTAGAAGAAAACCCAGCATCAATAGCAAAGCGCACCTGATGGGCGAGGATCAGATAACAGCCTGTTCCCCAGAACAGCATGTTCGAGATGAACAGAAGCCATAATTGCGAACTTCGAAGGCCCGATGCGCGACTCCAGAGTTCAACGGGCTCGGTGATCTCGCTCATCGCGGTCACCTCAGGCGGCTCTTGAGCTGATCCATACGGGGTCATCCCGCGCTCTTTCGGTGAGAAGCTGTATTTCAGCAAAATGATGGGCAGCAAGACGACAATAGTCAGAAATCCCATGACGATGTAAGCCGCTCGCCATCCGAACTCGGTGATTACAAATTCCATCATGAAGACGAAAACAAAACTCAAACCACCCCCGGTTTGTGCCAGACCCAGCGCGGTGCCGCGCCGGGTGGCAAACCAGTTCATGATGGTGGGATTCAAAATTGGGGATCCTGCGGCAGCAAGTCCGATTGGGGCGAGAACACCGAACAAGACATAAAAGTGCCATAGGCGCGTAGCAAGCGAACACGCCGCCGCGGCCAGGCCTAGAAGCAAAACGCCGAACAGCAGCAGGGATTTGGGTGGCCACTTTGTGCAGAGCGACCCTGCAATAGGCGCACAGGCGCCATAGACCAGTAAATGCAGGGAGAACATGAAGGCGGTGTCGCCGCGACTCCATCCGTAATCATCAAGGATGAACGGAAAGAATACCGGGAAAGAGTGCCGAACCCCGTAGGCCAGGAGCATCATGACGAAACTCACGGCGAGAATCATTGAAGCCGCGACAAAGACCGGTCGTTGTGACATAAAAAGAGAGATTGGAACCGGCCGAAAGCCTAGAGTGACGGCGAGAGAGTATATTCTGTGTACGCCTCTTAGTAATCCTTAACTTTTCAACCACTGCCCGATGGATGAGCTGAACCCCATTTGATGTAGGAGAGCGGGCAGCAAAGACTCACGCCTATGAAACCTGCGTTTGATCAATCGGAATATCAGCTACGCCTTGAACGGGTTCGTCGCGCCATGACGGATAAGGATCTTTACGCCATGGTGATCGGTGATCCCGCCAACATGAACTGGCTAACGGGCTTTGATGCCTGGTCGTTTTATGTCCCGCAAGTCATGCTTGTGCTGCACGACCACCCGCCCGTCTGGCTGGGCCGTCAAATGGATGCCGGCGCGATGCATCTCACCACGCACCTTGGTGAGGCCAGCGTGAGACCGTATGCCGAAGCGCTCGTGCAGCGCGACGATGTTCATCCGATGGAGGCGGTCGCGCAGTCTATTCGCGACTTTGGCGTCTCGGGTAAACGGGTTGGGTTTGAAAGCGACGTTTATTTCTTTTCCTATAAAGCGGTCGAGACCCTAAAGCAGACGCTCTCAGACGTATCCTGGATCGACGCCGATCGCTTGGTCAATTGGTGTCGTGTGATCAAGAGTGACGATGAAATCGCAGTCATGCGAAAAGCGGCGAAGATCGCCAGTCGCGTTATGACTGTTGCCTGCGAGCATATCGCGCCCGGCGTTCGACAACATGAGTTGGTCGCGAAGATTCTTGAGGCGCAGGCAAGCGGGGTTGATGATGCAAGCGGTGATCTGCCCTCCATCTGCCCGTTGATTTTGGCTGGAGAGGCAGCTGCCACGGCGCATCCCATGTGGACCGATGCGCCTTTTGAAAAGAATCAGACCGTGGCGCTCGAGCTCAGTGGTGCGCACAAGCGCTATAACGCTGGGCTGGCACGTACTGTCCAGTTGGGCAAAGGCCCTCAAAAGGTTTACGACACAGCGACTGCGGTTACGGAAGGACTTGCTGCTGTTCTAGAGACCCTCCGACCCGGTATTACCGCCGGGGATGTGCATTCAGCCTGGCAACAGGTCCTCGATCGCTATGGGTTAAAAAAAGAGAGTCGGATCGGTTACAGCATTGGCGTTGGCTACGCCCCCGACTGGGGAGAGCATACGGTGAGCTTGCGTGCCAATGAGCCTACCGTGCTTGAGGCGGGGATGACCCTGCATGTCATGCTTGGGATGTGGATGGATGACTGGGGTATCGAGTTTAGTGAGACCGTTGCCGTCACTGAATCCGGAGTCGATTGTTTAACGGATTTTCAGCGCAGCGTGGTAAGTCTGCCCTAGACCTTAGACGAAGGACGGAATAACCGCGCAAGAAAAAGCCCCGCCGAAGCGGGGCTTTTGATCTTTGGTGGGATCAGATTCGAGATCGAATTCGTGACCAGGCAAATAGCAGCAATGCCGTTAAAACGCTTACGATGATCGCATCATCAAAAACAGCTTCGCGGTAGGCCTCAGAAAAACTCTGCAGCCACAGCACGATTAACACGCCAAGTTGCGCGACCACCAGAGCATTAAAGAATCGCCGGGTACCCTCAGGGCCACTGATGAAAGTGCTGATTAAAACCACCGTGTAACCCAGCCAGGCGCACCCCAGCACCTGCGCAACCGGCACCGCTTCTGGTCCTACGTTGTTTTGCGCAAGCCATGACTCGGTCATGAACAGCAACTGGATTACGTAAAAAATACCGCCTAAAGTGAACAGCCCCATAGCGATGGCAGCTGGTGTGTCACCATATTGCTTCATTTTTCTACCCCCATTTGTCTGAACGGCCCTCTAGTGTAGCAACTTCGAAAAACGACGATTTTCCGAGAGCCCGGCAAGCGACCAGCCTTGCTTTTTGACGCGAACCTAAGATGGCTTTAAGGTAGGACGCACAAACAAATACACTTTATTGGAGCGATAAGAATGGCAATTTACAGGATCACCCGATTTACAACTCCCGATAGTGAAAAAGCTGCCGCCATGGCCGAGGCCGCGCGAGCAGAAGTTTCTCAAATGGGTGCCGACTTTATTGATGTGGCCTTTGATGGCGAAGGCAATGGTGTGGTGGTGGCCCGCTATCCGGATACCGCAACCATGGAAAACGCCACGGCCACGGCACAGAAAGTATTTGGCGAGATGGTGTCTGACGGCGTGATGGATGGCGCATCAATTCAGATCTGGTCGGGCGACGTAAAGGTATCCATGTAGTCCCAGATCATCTGCCAGTCGCCGCTCTTGGTATCAGCTGACGTATCCGCGCTTTGTTCTGGCATTTCCAACACCGCCCCATGGATCTACTCCCTGCAGATGGGAATTGTCTCCTGAGGCCGCAGGGTAACCGTCGCCGAGCATGTTGCGGCGTCAGTGAACACGCACGGGCGTTGGTCCGTGCGCATCCTCCGGGGATTCGTCGTGCCTGAAGGTCCTGAAGTAAGACGAGAAGCGGACATGATTGCCCGCGCGATCAAGGGCCAATCCCTAGTGGATGTTTATTTTGGTCTTACTAAATTAAAACGACACAAAAACGCCCTCATCGGTGCGCGCGTGATTGAGGTCACGACCCGCGGCAAAGCGCTCTTGGTCTTCTTTGATACGGGCGGGGTGCTTTATTCCCACAATCAGCTCTACGGGCGCTGGTACATCGCCGCAGCAGGATCACAGCCCAGCACAAATAGAACCCTGAGAGTGGCGCTCAGCACGGCATCAAAAAGCGCGCTTCTCTACAGCGCGTCGGATATTTCACTATTGCATGCGCAGGAAGTGGAGACGCATCCCTACATCATGAAGCTCGGCCCCGATGTGCTGTCTGAAGGGCTGTCGTGGCGAGATATCAGTCATCAGCTGCTCAGCAAGCCGTTCGCGGGTCGATCGCTGTCGGCCTTGTACCTGGACCAGTCTTTTGTCGCGGGTCTCGGTAATTACTTGCGTTCTGAGATCTTGTTTGCCGCAGGCGTGAATCCCAAAGCGCGGCCAAATACGCTTGAGCGTCGAAAGGTTAATGAACTTGCCAGGGCTACGCTAATGCTATCGGTCCGAAGCTATAAATCAGGCGGCATAACCAATGATGCGGCAACCGTAAAGACCTTGAAAAAGTCAGGCGCGACCAAAAGTCGATACCGATTTGCCGTCTTCGGCCGCGACGGTGAGACGTGCTACCGCTGTGGGGATATCATTGAACGCGAGACGGCGAGTGGACGCCGGGTCTATGTGTGCCCAAGCTGTCAGCGCGTTTAACCCCGATCTCGGTGGATATAAAATCTTGGACTAAAGAAGTATTGATGGGATGCATTCAATGATTCGTGCGGTGTTTTTAAGTCTTAGTTTGATTGTGCCCGGCCTGGCTCTGGCGTTGCCGTCATGCCCGGCTTCATTCAGTCAGGCATTCGATAACTGTGAAGGGCGTTACCAGTACGACAACGGTGATGCGTACTCTGGCGAGTGGCGGGCCGGTAAGAAACACGGCCAGGGGACTTATGTGTGGGTTAATGGTCAGCGTTACGAGGGCCAATGGGTAGAGGGTCGTAAAGAGGGGTTTGGCAAATACTTTTGGCCCAATGGCGACTTTTTTGAGGGTCAGTTTCTAAACGGCATCTATCATGGCGAAGGCACCTTAACCTATGTGTCGGGCAGGAAAGTGGTCGGAGAGTGGATCGAAGGGAAGCCTTTCAAGGCAACCTCCTTTGATGCGAACGGCAAGGCCGCATACGCCTATACCGACGGTGTGCCGCAGTGCCTCAAGGCGCAGGGCTGATCGCTTGAAAAGCCCAGCGCCTCGACTGATCCGTTTTTTCTGCCTTGTGCTCTGCCTCAGTGTGGCTATTGCTGGCAAAGCCCATGCAGATATCTTGCCAGAGACCCTGATCGGCAAGGTGGTCTTTATGCGCCATGCATTGGCACCGGGCAATGGCGATCCGAATAACTTTGACATTAATGATTGCACGACCCAGCGCAACCTGAATGAGGACGGTCGACAGCAGGCTCGCTTAACGGGTCAAAAGCTGAAAGCACTGGATATTGCCTTTGAAACCATTTACACCAGCGAATGGTGTCGATGTCGCGAGACCGCAAAAATGCTGGACCTTGGAGAGGCGGTGCCGCTGCGATCGCTGAATTCGTTCTATGATCATTACTTTTCGCGAGACGAATTATTGCCCCTGCTGCAGGAGAGACTCTCGAAGATCGCATCCGACGACGCACCGGTCCTCATGGTCACACATTTTGTGACGATTATGGGTATTACCGGAAAATCCGTGAGTTCAGGGGATCTGGTGGTTTACGATCCCGCCACGGGTGAGTCCGAGATGCTTCGGCTCTGACGCCGATCATGCCTGCTACGGGTAACCGCTAGATACCACAGCGCGAACGAAAGTGGGACGTCTTTATCTCATTCGGCACGCCCAGTCGCGCAATAACCAGAACTGGACCGGCAGCGACTTTCATCCCGACCGGGAGCCGGATCCGGATATCACAGAGCGAGGTCATTTTCAGGCCCGGGCACTAGCCGCCCATCTCGCGGATCCGAACGGGGAGCCGCGCCAGCATCCGTTTTTGCCGGCTTCTTCTTCTGGCTACGGCTTAACACATGCCTTTTGCAGCCTGATGAGTCGCGCCATATTAACGGCGGAATACGTAGCCAAAGCCTGCGCACTAGAACTCTGTGCACATCCAAAAGTGTTTGAGAAATACGGAATCTACGAATTTGATGCTGCCCGCAACCGCAAAGGGCTAGCTGGGCCCGGCAGACAATATTTTGTGGATCGCTTTCCGGATCTTCGTTTGCCGGATAGCCTGGGCGAAGCGGGGTGGTGGAGTAGACCGGCCGAGGATGAAGCGGGGTTTGTAGATCGCATGCACGACGTTGTCGCGGAGTTCAAGGCGTGGTTGGAGGTATCCGATGCGCGTGCCGCGCTTGTGGCGCATGGGGACTTTATCGATCAATTTATAAATGAGCTAATGGGTGTCTCGCGCCACTCCGGGAATTACGACCAGGCGTGGGTTGCCAACTGGGCGTTTCATAACACATCCATATCAAGAGTGGACTTTGTGAGCGGGGCGCAGCACGTGGTTTATCTCAACCGGGTGGATCACCTATCTCCCGAGCTTATATCCTGGTGATCCAGCTGCGGTCTCTGCCGCGACTATCTGCCCAAGAACAGAACCGCAAACAATACGAGCGAAATCAAGAACATGACCCAACTGCGCTTGTTCCGTTTTTGGTAAAGCAGTATCTGCCGCTTCAGCTGCTCATTTTGGGCCCGCAGCGTGGTCAGTTCATCGTCAATCGGTTGTTCGCTCATCGCAAATCCCAAGAAGCATTCGGTTCATATTGACCCTATCGAGGCCTCGCAAATTCCTCAATCCTGAAAGCCCTCTCTCGATTTCTCGGTAACGCGTCACGAGCACTTCCGCGTCGCATCAACGCAACTATGCTTCACCTGGATCGGATTCTGCAGGCGCTAAAAACAGTATAGTTCGCGGAAATTTCGCCGGCTTTTTGCGGGCCTCATCGGGAGCGTGCTGTGTTTCATCGCCGAACGCTGGTCATCAATCAACTGCGCGGCGCGAACTTCACCACTCTGGGGCTTATGGCGGGCCTGGAGGGCTTCGCCCGAGGCGTCATCGTCGGCATCGTGCCGCTGATTGCGCTGGATATTTTCGGCACAAAGGCAATGGTGTCGATCGTCTATTTTCTGGCATCTACTTTTGTTGTTCTTATTACGTTGAACCTGGCGCGGATTGAGCGCCTTCTGCATCGGCGCTGGCTCATCACCATGGGCTTTGGTTTTCTGATGATTGGCGCGATCTTGCTTTGGTCTCACACAAAGCTGGGTATCGCGGTGGGCATCGGTATGAGAGCGTCTGCTGCGTCGATTTTTTCGGTATGTCTTGCGCTTTACATCATGGACTACATAAGCAAGCAGCAGTTTCGCGTAATGGAATCACGTCGCATGGTGTTTCAGGCGGTAGCCTGGATCTCGGCGCCTTCGATTGGAACGTACCTGTGGGATCACGGGCACTTCACCGCGCCTTTTCTCTTGACCGTGCTGGCTGGCGCGACACTCATTGTTTATTTCTGGCGCTTGCGACTGGGTAGTAATCCGGTAATCAAGAAAAGCGAATCGAAGATAATCAGTCCGCTAAAGGCGGTGCCGCATTTTTTTTCGCAGAAACGTCTGAGGATCGCCTACACCATCTGTATTTCAAGATCGGCTTTTTGGGTAACGATTTTTATCTATGGACCGATCTACGTCATCGAGGCAGGGTTTCCCATCTGGATGAGCGGTGGCCTGCTTTCGGCGGCGAGCGGGCTTTTATTTATAAGCCCTCTGGTGAGTCGATTCGCGGGGGTGTACGGTGCGCGCGTGCTTATCCTAATTGGGTTAACTATTAGCGCCATATCGCTTATCGGCTTGGCGTTGGTCGGCTCGCCCAAGCCGATCGGTCTCGTTTTCTGGATGTTGGGATCAGTCGGCGCGACTATTTTGGATGTCCTTGGGAATATTCCTTTTATGCGTTCGGTACGGCCGCGTGAGCGACCTGCCATGACCGTCGTGTTCACGACATGGCGCGAAGGCTCGGAGCTTCTGACGCCTGCCGTCGCCGCGGTGGTTCTTTTCCTTGCGCCATTTTGGGTTTTCTATCTCCTGCTCGCGGTGGTCCTGATTTTTGCGGCGTTTCTTGCAGCCCGACTGCCTAGACGTTTCTAAAGGCAGTGCATTGAGATCCCCTGCAATTCGAGGGGTTTGCCAAACTTTCCCAGTCGCGGTAAAACTGGGCGTTAAGGACGATCCCCAATAATTTCTTTTAGTGAATCGAATTAGGGGAAATACCCCCATGCGATCCAGCCGACAAGACAAGCGCGTAACTTTCTTCCCCCGCTTTAAAGGCGGCGGCATGCTTATTGCTTTCATCTGCTTGTGGCTGGGCGGTGCGGCGTTCGCAGACAGCGAGCACGGAATCAACTTCAATCGCAGTGCGGCTAACTTCTACCTGCATGATTTTTGTGAGGGCAAAAATCCCAGTGATTCATGCGCCTTAGCGGTATCAGCAGACGGTTTTTATGGGATTGCCAACGGGCCGATTCTCGTTGGCGTTAAAAAGGAGGCGCTTTCGGTGTGTAAAAGTGTCTCGAGTCAACCCGAGACCTGTGCCATCGTTGACGAGAACGGCCGCTCCTCGTTTATCGCTGACGTGTCAGCTAATGGCGATGATTCCGATGACAGTGATTTTGATTCGCAGCTGAAAGCCGCTCTCGCTGAAGCCTTTGGATCAGTCACGGATTCTGTTAGCGAACTTAAGGACGACTCCTCGGAGAAGGCTTCGGGTCTTTTGGGTTTGCTCGACCAAGATCAGCCATCAAGCGATGGCCTCACGGGTATTGAGAAAGAGTGTTTTGAGGATTTTCACCGCAACGGTGGGAAGAAATGGAAGAACGCGGTCCTAGCTGATAACCAGAGCGGGATCGATATCTTCAGATGCGAGGATTTTGTAAGCGAGGACTATCTGGTCTGGATGGGCGCAACCTCACCGAGCGCAGGTGAAAGCGCGAGCCCTGCGGACGCCAAAACCCAAGCCACTGCGGGTGTAGCACCGGCGGCCCGCCCGCCCGCGACCTCCGATCTTGCGTTTGCGGTGGAAGAGCGTCTGCTCGGTGTGTGGCGCTCGAGCGATGGCTGTACCCTACATATCTTTCCGCTCGGTGATGAGCGTGTGATAGGTAGCGCATGGGGATCATCCAGTGAGAGTTCGGAGCTACTGGTGAATTTCTCTTCGGACAGGCGATTTCCATGGCGGCGCCAAAACAAGAGCTGGGGATTTCCTGAGCAGGGCCTTACCGCCCCCTCAATGAGCGGGCGATTTATTGTTGATCTTTACGATCGAGACGTCCTGTACAGCGATGTCTCTCCCTGCTACTCGCCCGTCGCTGCGCGACTCGAGTGGTTCCGAGTACCACCCGAGAAGCGGGCGTCCATAAAGCCCCCGAAATGGCACGCTCAAGTGTTTGAGCAAGTAATCGCCGGCGGCGAGATGTCGGTCGCGGCTTCGGAGCAGGTTGTTTCGTCAGCTCCGGTTCAGGCCGAAACTCAAGACGCAGGCGTAGCCACTCCAGGGGTGACTGCAGAAGCTGTGAATAAGTCGATCGAGTTGGAGTTCTGGCAGGCAATCAGTGAAAGCAACGATGTCGCCATGTACGAAGAGTATCTCCGTGCATTTCCTTCAGGAACCTTTGCGGGTCTCGCGAAACTGAAGATAAAAAATCTTGACGGTACAGGCGGTAGCGCCACTACGAAAGGACCTTCGATTCCGAATTTGGATTATGGCAACTACTACGCGCTTGTGATTGGTAATAACGAGTACAAGGACTTTCCAAGTCTTCGCGCGGCGGTTAACGACGCCAATGAGATATCCAAAACGCTACGGCAACATTATGGTTTTGATGTCGAGTTGCTGGAAAACGCGGGACGCGCTGACATTCTTCGATCCCTTAAGGGGCTGCGCCAGAAGGTGGGTCCTGCGGATAACGTGCTCATCTACTACGCCGGGCACGGTTGGCTCGATAAAGTGGCGGATGAAGGATACTGGCTGCCTGTGGATGCTGAACGCGACGATGACAGTAACTGGCTCGCTACGGATCGGGTAGTCAGTCAGATTAAAGCGATGAAGGCGAAGCACGTCATGGTCGTCGCGGATTCCTGCTTCTCAGGGACTATCACTCGAGGCATCAGCATCGAACAAAAAGATCCCGAGTGGTTTGCGCAGATTGTGAAGAAAAAGGCGCGCACCGCGCTGACTTCGGGCGGCCTGGAGCCTGTATTGGACTCGGGATCAAACGGCCACTCTGCCTTTGCGCATGCGTTTATCACTCTTCTCAATGAAAACGATGGCGTTATTGATGGATCCCAACTGTTCGGCAAACTGCGGCCTAAAGTGATGGTGAATACCACGCAAACGCCGCAATACGGCAAGATCCATATGGCAGGGGATGACGGCGGCGACTTTTTATTTGTTCGGCGCCAATAGACCGTCACCGCTGCTGGGGCTAAACGCTCAGCTTATCGTTCGCAATGCGAGATACGGGGCGATATTAAAGACCAGAATCGCGATCTTATATTGGGCCAGGTATTGGAAATAGGCTCTCCCGATATCCGCCTGATCCAGCCCGAACAGTTTTGCATGTATCTTAGATATTCTCTCGCGCACCGCGAGCACCATGCCTGTGCTCAACAGTAATACGATGATATTAATCAATGCGGTCCAGCCTAAAAATGTGGTGAGGGTGTCTAGGGCCATGTGATACTCCTTAGTGAATTTCGTGATAGTCAGTGCAGGCAAAGCTTGCTCGACACTCAGACATTTTCACAGATCCAGATGTCCTCATTCTTGGAGGCATCCCATCCCCCATAGAATGCGCTGTTTTCACCATTCGGACAGGTTTTTGCCAGCCACTGTTCGACGCTCAGGCCCGCCTCGCAGGCGGCGCATTCGGCTACAAGACCACGACAGCAGGCGCGATCAGATCCCGCCGACGTCGAGGCTCCTGAGCACCCCGTTAGAGTCGAGGCGCTAATGGGTAAAACTAGCGCAACGATCAGTGATCCGGCTCTGGCGGCTTGCGTTAGATAGCTCACTTTTTTCATTGCATTCCCCTATAGAAAAAAACCTGCTTCGACGGATATTTTCAAGAACATCTATGCCTCATGCATAATCATTTGGTGCCAATGCATGATCTTTGCACTGAGCGTGCGGGAGACTTTTAAGTGAAAACAATACTAACTTTGATTTTGCTGACGGCCTTAGCCGGCTGTTCAACGATAATCGATAAAACAGCATCAGCCATTCCGGGCTGCAGCGCGAGTGATATTCAGGTTAAGAGCTTTGTGCCCGGCGTGATGAGCGATACCCTCAGCGTGACGTGTCACGGTAAGGAATATACCTGTGCTTACAGCGGGGGCAAGGTCTACAACTGCACTAGCCCTAACGCTGAACAGAGTACAGGAATCGAGAGCTAAATCTTAGATCTGGGCGCAGAGCCGAAGCGCGTCAAGCATGGCGCAGTGGATATCCCGGCTACCTGAAACATCGCCCACCCGATAAAGATGAATGCCTTCGCCGCAGTCGGGCTGGGCGCGGCCCTGGGCCAAAAGGTCGAGATCAATCACTCCACCGTTCGCCGACTCGCCTTTCAACTCATAGAAAAGCTCGTCATTGGGAAGGGTGCCAGCCTCAACAATCAGATGGTCCACGACATACTCTCGCGTTGTAGCGGTGTGCATATTGCGCACCGTCACGCGAGTGCCGTCATCCTCATTGTCTGCCGCTAAAAGCTCTTGATCCACACAGACAGTAACCCCCCGTTCATAAAAGCGTTTCATGAACGGAGACATTTCAAGACGCATTGCCTCGGCGCCGATATGGGCATCCTGGGTGTTGAGGGTGACTTCAAGGCCCTGTTCGGAAAGGGCGTCGGTTACCGCGAGGGCCACATTGCGCCCGGTAAGGTCGTGAACAAATACCCGACCACTCAATTTAGCCATGCCGGAGAGAACGTCCCATGAGGTGACGACTTGTGCGTCTCCGCCAACCCAGTCGGTATTGGGTGTGCCGCCGGTTGCCACAATCACCACATCGGGTTTTTCGGCGAGAACATCCGGGGCTTGGGCAAACTGATTAAATCGAACATCAACGCCCAGAATCTGGCACTCTTTTTCGAGCCAGGCGATGATGCTGCCGAGATCTTTTCGCCACGCGATTTTTTCAGCGAGGAGAACCTGTCCGCCGAGTCTGTCAGCCGCCTCGAACAGCACCACCTGATGACCTCGGGAGGCGCACACTCGGGCTGATTCAAGTCCCGCGGGACCCCCGCCGATAATGACGATCTTTTTCGCAGGCCCGTCTGAGGCCGTAATTTTGTGCGGAAGATCGCTTTCGCGGGCCGTTGCCGGATTCTGCACGCAGTAGCCGTAGTTCGAGCAGTATGTCGCGCCGACACAGGTACGAATTCGATCTTCCTCGCCTCGGGTTAATTTATCCACGATATAGGGGTCAGCGATATGGCCGCGCGTCATACCGACCATGTCAACGATATTCTCTGAAATGGCGTGCCGGGCGGTGGCAAGGTCATTGATACGAGTGGCATGAAGAATGGGCAAGTTAACCTCGCTCCTAAAATGAGCCACTTGCCCGAGAAACGGGGCCAGCGGGGCGGCCATACCGGGCATATAACTGGTGAGACGAGGGAGCGTATCGATCTTTCCGGATACAAGATTGAGGAAGTCGAGAACGCCGTCGTCCTGAAGCTTTTTCGCAATCTGAATGTTGTCGCTGATCGATAAGCCCGAGGTGTCGTGATCGTGCTCGGTCATCGTCATCCGAATCCCCAGCAGAAAATCCTTGCCCACGGCTTCTCGCATCGCTTCGTAGACCATCCGACCAAAGCGCATCCGATTATCAAGACTGCCGCCATATTTATCTTTTCGCTGGTTGGTTGCCGGCGACCAGAACTGATCAATCAGGTGCCCTGAGGCAACAACCTCTAGCCCATCCAGACCGCCTTCCTGGCAGCGCCGAGCCGCGGCCGCGAAGTCTTTGACGATGCGAAAGATATCTTCCTCATCCATTGCGCGCGGAAAACCGCGATGCAGAATTTCCCGGGTCCCGGAAGGCGCAACGATGGGCACCCACAAGCCGGCGTTTGCATTCGTGCGCCTGCCGAGGTGCGTGATCTGGGTCATCAGAAGAGCGCCTTGTTGGTGAAAAAAGGTCGAGAGCTCTTCAAAGAATGGAACGATGTGATCGTCGATTATCAGCTGATCAAAAACAGGCGCTGTATCAACCGATACGGTTCCGGAGCCTCCGACGAAGGAAAGCCCAATACCGCCCTTGGCTTTTTCCATCTGGTACCGAAGCGTAGTCTCCGTTGCCCTACCGTGAACGGCGTGACTCAGGGCATGGCCGCTGCTGAAGATTCGGTTTTTGACGACCCGGGCGCCAAAACTGAAGGGCTGAAGTAAAGGATCATTGGAGTGCTGAACTGACGCCACGCGTGGACTCCTGCGAAAAGTTATTGGCTTTCTTGCTGATGTGCGCGCACGAAATCAGCAAGACTGTGAAACGTGACGGCAACGGTAGGCATATCGCCCGGATTCATGGTTGCGCCAAATCCTTCGTCGTCGTGTCTTCTATATATCCAGCAATTGGCGAGACCATGCTTATTAGCCGGCTCATGATCGTGAAACATGCTCTCGGCGACATGAAGAATCTCATGTTTTTCGATACCGCGTTTTGCAAGCGTTTCAATCAGATAATCAAAGTTTCGATCGTTTGGCTTGTAGCTTCCAATATCCTCAGCGGTAAAAACACCGTCAAAGTTGACGCCCAGCTGCGCGTTTGATCCTGAGAAGCTCGCGTTATCGGTATTCGTCAGTACGGCCAGTTGAAAGTGATTCTTCAAGTAGGCAAGCGACGAGGCGCTGTCTTCAAAGGCCGGCCACTGTCCAACAGATTCTCCGTACCGAACGCAATCGGCCCAATCCACCGGAACTTTCCAGTATTCGGCAAGGCGGCGATAGACCACCGCCAGTAGCTCAGCGTATTTCTTTGACGGTGTCCATCGCTGTGTGGTTGATTCGAAATACGCGTGGGCCTCGAGTATTTCGTTTCGGCTGAGCGCTGGCGTGATTTGGGATGTCAGTGGCTTTAACGCGTTCACCATTCCGGTTTCCCAGTCAATCAAGGTGCCATAAACATCAAAGGTCAGAATCTTGTAATTGGAGAGCTTCATAGTGCGGGTACGGAATGGGGCGTAAAGCCATTTAACGATGGGCCTCTATTTTAGTAACAATAAAGTCTTTGGGGTTATTTTTCGGATCACAAACTAGCGGTTATGATGATCGTTTATTTTCTAGTTTGTGATCCTTTATGAGACCGAGCAGGGTCAATAACGGTGAAGCCTTTCGATGGCAGCCGAGTGTGGGTCGTCTTTGCGTTTTCTTCATGACGGGTATAGCGTTAGCAGGATGTAGCTCGACGAAATACGCGGGTCCCGGCACGGTTCAGGATTTTGCAGCCGCACGAACCGAGTGCTACAGCACTCTGAAAGCCTCGGCAAACGATGAGCCCACGGTCAATTGCGGCGCGTGGACGGCCTGTCTTATGTCGAAGGGCTATGTTCTGGATAAGAACGGATCATTCGATGTCGATGCGCTGGGGATGAAGATCTCCTGCACCGAATAACTTTGATGCCGTTTGCTGGATTTCACTACGGAGTCAGGAGAGAGGGTCGATATGGCTAAATTCAGTAACGTTGTTCGATTTAAAGCGAAAGAGGGCTCGGTCGAGAAATTCGAGCAGCATTTTCAGGGGCGTGAGGCTTTGCCCGGCATGTTGAGTCAGATATTGATCAAGACCGGCGACCGAACATTTTGCGCCGTTGGGACCTGGGAGTCCGAAAGTGCGATTGCAGCAGCGAGACCTCAAATGATTGCGTTTCTCGACTCCATGCGAGACCTTCTCGAGGAGTTGTCGCCAGAGCTCGGTGTCACAGATCCTGTTTCAGGGCCGATTGTCGCCGAGATGTAGCGCGAGGACGCTCTACCATCGGTGGGTGGGAGCACAGAGATCTACCAGAGCGCCTTCTGCGATGTCGGGCTGGTCAATGCGTGCTTCCCGAACACACCGCTGATAGGGTGAAAGCGCATAGTAAACGCCGGCCAGAATACCGAGCACGATCGAAACCATCACGAGTTTCTTCAATTGTCGCTGGGAAATTTTGCGGCTGGCCATCGTAGCGTGTGCCCTCATACACTCGTCAGCAGAATGCTTGGAACGAGCGACTTTTGGACGTGGCTCATCCTCTGAGCCACTCGTGGGCTAATCTTACCCGATGCACAAAAACGATCGTCCTCTGGCGCTGATCATGAGCGTATGCGAGTCTATGATGGCTCGAGGTGTTGATATCGAGGAAATTCGTTTTTTGCTGACGCCATCGGAATTTGATGCCTGGACCAAAGAGGCAAATTTGCGATGGCGCCTGACGAAACCTCTGGATTCCATACATGGCCCGAGGCGCAAGCGACGAAACCGCAAAGACGGCAAACCACGACCCGGTTAAGTCGCACTAAGAATTGAGTCTATCGTGTGATCATTGTCTCTCGACCAGAACGCGCCAGGGCGGTATGCCGTGATGTTCGGCGGGGGTTGCGGGGTTTTATTGCTCTGGTTGGTCTGGTGGGCTTTTTTCTATGGCCAACACTGGCGGTGACCGCAGGGGATCGGATTCTGGATCAAGTGAGCGATACGTCGGTCCCGCAATATGTGGCGAAGCCCCTCGCACGCATTGCACATAATCCCACTTACTTCACCCAGGGTCTTGCGTTTGGTCTAGACGCCTTATGGGAGAGCACCGGACATTACGGAAAATCCCAATTGATTCAGTACCCGTGGGTGAGCGGGAGTGCGAAGATGCAGCCGACTGCGCAACTTCAACTGCCCTCCGATGAATTCGGAGAAGGGCTCACGATTCTTGGCGATACTGTCTACCAATTGACCTGGAAGGAAGGCAAGGTTCATCGGTATCAGATCGCAGGCGCGACGATAACGCCGTTGCCCAGTTGGTTGAATGATAAGCAGGGATGGGGTCTCACGACTGACGGAACCTATCTCATTGCATCGGATGGTTCCGATGTCCTGTATTTTCACTCTCCCGTAGATTTTTCTATGGTTAAGAATATTCCCGTGCGGCTCGCGGGGGCATCAATCAGTCGCTTGAATGAGCTCGAATGGATCAACGGCCGTATTTGGGCCAATGTATGGGGTAGCGACAAGCTGGTCATTATTGACCCGGATACCGGCCAGGTCACTGGGGTCGTCGATTGCCGTCAGCTCGTCGATGACGCGAAACGCTCCCACGATGGGGCGGGTGCTTTAAACGGCATTGCGTGGGACGTCAGAAGCGAAGCATTACTGCTCACGGGTAAACACTGGCCGTGGATATATCGCGTGTCATTGGTCGAACACAAAAATAAGCCGTAGTATGCTGAGCTACAACTTAGTGTCTTGCGCTAAAACGTCGTTGCCTCAATCTGAAGATAGACGTGCGATAGATCACGCCGGAGTTTCTCCTCGAGGCCCGGGTAGCGAGATTTGAAAGGCTCTAGCGCCTCAGATACTTTTGGGAGCATTTCAAAATCACTTAGCCCTTTTTCTATCCCATCCTCAACCGATTGCCATAGCGCACTGAGCAAGCTTAGAAGCTGGGTGATACCTTCTTTATCCGTTACCGATCCATGACCGGGAACCACCGCGATCGGATCAAGAGCCTCAAGCCGCGGCAGAATCTCAAGCCATCGGGCAAGGTCACCGGCGTTGGTCGAGGGCATCCGATCGGAGTAGATCACATCACCCGCGAGCAGGACGCGTTCCTCAGGCAACCAGGCCATCAGGTCACCCGGCGAGTGGCCGCCGCCGGAAAGTATCAGTTCGACGTTAAGGTCGCTGATGTTCAGGATGTCATCTTTATGAATAATTTTATTCGGCGCTTTAATCTCTGACCGTTGAGTTATTCCTCCGGTCATGTCGTTGAACAGGGTGACCCAGCGCGCACCATCATTTGCAATTAGCTCCGCGACGGGCGCGCTGGCGATGATTGTCTCTACCGTGTCGGAGAATGCGGCATTTCCGAGCCAATGGTCGCCATGGGCGTGCGAGTTCACAATCCACCGAACGGGCTTATCGGTAATTGAGCGAATTGCGCGCTTTGCGGCAAGGCCGATGGCTTCGGAACTTCCGCTATCAAAGAGCAAGACTCCGTCTTTCGCTACGACAAATGCCATATTGGAGTTCCAGCCTCCGTTTTCTGGATTCGGCAACTCTCGAGAGGGGGTGACAAGCGCAAAAACGCGCTCTGAAACCTTCTCGACGTGCATGGGATAGTCAAACCCAACGACACTTGCAAGGCCCGATCCAGCAAGCAGACCCACACCGATAGCCAACTTACTGATCAGCTTTGGTATCGTGATTTGTTTAAGGATGCGTTTCATGTCTTCAGTCTTTTCATTGCAGAAATGCTCTTTTCTCTCCTTAAAACTAATCGGAGCTCAGGTCATGAGTCAGCGGGTGGTGATAGCGCGGAGTTGCTTCAGTCGACCACTCCAATCCTGGGTAAATTCATCCATGGGCGGGCGGGTGCCGTCGAGATCATCAAAACCATACTCATGCGCCAGGGCAACCAAGGGAATGATTTCCCCGGATCGGGCTTTTACCTTTGGATCTGCTGCAAGATACGCAATCGCGCGTCCGGTGAATTCGGGTGAATCCGAGGTGGCAAGATCTTCTTCAGAGACCTCGATACCGAGCGCTTTGTCTGCTGCAGCCATCAGCATCCATTCGGTTCGAACCCATCGTGGCCATAGCGAGAGGCAGGTCACCCCGGTATGTTGCAGATCAAAGGCAGTCGACTCGGTTAATCGGTCGACTGCGGCCATAGCCATCCGAAAAACGGGATGGTAATAGTCAATTTTGGATGCGCCTGCCGAGATATTGACGATTAATCCACTATTTTGCTCGATCATTATCTTAGCGACATGGTGAGTCACAAGATATTTTCCGCGAACCCCAACTCCCATCATGGCGTCCCAATGATTCTGTTGATGATCAAGGATTGAGCCGCTGTATCTATCGGGAAAGCCCATCGCGCAATTCGCCAGTATGTCGATCGTTTTATGACGGGTGCTTACCGCCCCGATCATCTGGGCAATGTTCTCTTCATTGAGTAGATCAACCGGGTGCACCGATGCGGATCCACCAGATTCAACAATCTGGGACAGCGTTGAATTCAGGGAGCCCGGTAATTTGGGACCTTTCTGACCAAAAGATGGCGCACTGAGATGGTCGATTGTTCGTGCGGCAAGGACGACATGGGCTCCGTGCCCGGCAAGTTCCCTCGCGATACCGGCGCCTATGCCTCGGCTCGCGCCGACAACCAGCGCGACTTTCCCGCTCAGCATGGTGCTTATTGGCACGGGTGAATCTCGGGAAGCGCCTCGTCACATAGAGACACATTCTTGAGTTGATCTATGGCCTCGTCGGCCAACGGTTGCTCCATTTGGCTTGAATACACGGCAAAGGCAAATTGCGCTGTGTAAAAGCCGTGCGCTCCCGAAATGCCCTTAAAGTAAGTGAACTCAGGCTTTCCTGTCATGTTGTTGAGCGGGCAATAGAGATACCAGACTGCCACCGGGTAGCCGTTCTCTATCCCGGAGTACAGGACGCGCCCACCAAAATCAGGACAGGCGGATTCCCATTGCTTTCCTATCTCCTCAAAAAAAACGAGCGGATCGAGATTATGGAGGGCGGCCGCATCCGTAAGCGTGAACATCTTGGACCAGTCTTCAAGACTCTCGCCTGGCGGAATCCACTCCTGGATGCGATAGTCTCCCTGGGTCTCCTGATATTTGAGTTCAAGGTTGATAGGCGCACTGTATTGGACGAATTCAGTCTTGTTCGCTGAGACTTCAAAAACACAAAGAAACATAAGAACTCCAACCCACGCAGCCTTCAGGCGACCTCGGATCAGAAATTCTTCAGCAGACATGACATGTAAAACCTTTGAGCCGTGAGCCGGTTTGCTACAGTTCAACAATAATACAGGCCGTGAACGCGAAGCGTCCGTCTGAGGTACCTAAGTTTTAGGTTTTTATTGCTCCGCATGCGAATCTCCCGGGTCCTTATCGTGCTTATGACCATAATCGCGTGGGGCGTCTTTATGGGATATGTGACCGATCAAGAAAAATTGCAGGAGCAGATAGGCGAGCAACGCGCCAAAGAGGCTGAGCGGCAAAAACACAAGTTCATAGGTCTCACGGCACCGCGCTATGACTGAGGATTTGGCAGAGATATTTCAGTTGAGGAGGAGGACGGATTGAAAGTAACGGTTCGTCATGTTGCTCTGATAGGCATCATCGTGGCCATTGCCGGGCTAGGGCTGGCCTGGTTCGTAGATCATCAACTGGGAGAGGCGATAAGGTTACTGGTCGAGGCTCTTCTGGGTTAACACGGATTCGCTACAGACCGACTCTGCGCCTGCAGTGGACTGCTTGAGTGCTAGTATCTACGACTGATCCCCAATGACGGGGCGCAAGTACAGACTTCAAGCCTGAGGAGTTAAGTCGTGTTATCGCATGAATGTGCCCGGCGTGTCGCAATCGGCAGCATCACAGCCTCTCTTCTGACGCTGAGCAGTTTGAGCCTGGGAAATTCTTGCGGGGTTCTGAAATCAGCTGCTGAGCACTACGCCCACCGAACCGACCCGGCGACGCGCGATGATATTCAGAAAGGCAAAGAGATCCGCTGGATTATGGGTTACTTCCATCATGCCAAAAGTATGTACTATCAGCTTGTACCGCTTATTGATGACATTGATTTTGCGTTGCCGAATCTTCCGGAAGCTAAGCGGCTCTCGGTTATGAAGATGAACGAGAGTGTCCAAGCTTTTTTTAATAGCCAACCGAACATCTATACACATCCAAATAATGGCTGGGATCGCGATGCATTTTTGTGCCTGAACGACGCACTCATCGCAACCTATGGACCTCGACAATAGGGAGTAAATGATGGGTCAGAGCGCTGCAGAGCAATTGATTATGGGCGAGGGCGGCATCGACCGACGTCTCAGAGATCATGCTGAGGGATTAATTGGGGCAACCTTCACAGATATGTCTCTTGAGGAAGTTGAGGCGCTTGTCCAGGAGATGCAGGAGAATCCGCAAGCGTTTAATGGGGTGATCGACTGGTTTTATGTGCTGAGCGATTATCTTAATTTTCGCCGCGCTGTGGCGGACAGTGAAGGCGGCGCGGATGGCTAGCATTCGGAGGCAGACTACCGCCCCATTGTTTCTGCCCAAACTGTAATTGTATTTGTGACAGTCGCTGGCTGTTTGACAGAGGAGAAACGACCGGCTTCTCTCACGATCTTTATATTGATCCGATCAGGTGAATGTGAAAGTGGAAAACAAAGAACTATTAGACGAAGTTAAAGCGCAGCTGGATGAGACAGCGCGGCGACAGACGCTTTGGCGAGACAGCCGTACCCTCGAGACCGCTGAATCCTACATTGAGCAACTCGAGGCCCAATGCCGATCCATGGGGCAAATGCTTGTTCTTTTGAGTGATCCCGAGACTGTAGGGCAGGCAAAAAAGAAGCTGGGATAGTTTCATCATTCGCGCCCGACGCCTGATATTTTGAGCGAACAATGCATACCACGATCCGCCTAACATTTACGTATCCTTATGAGCCTAAGCTCAGTCAATCGATCGATCCTGAGCATTTCGATCAGCCGATGCTTGCCCCGAAGTCCGATACCGAAGAATGGACGGCGACGTATTATGTCGTGGTTACAAGCCCGGAACATGAAGTGAATGAGCACATCGATTGGATTATTGCCAATCATGGTCGAAAAGACTGGGAGGATCTTCTGATCGAGTCGGGCCGGGTGGCTTCCGACAAAAGCGATCCGAACTACAACTTTGATCTTTACTATGATCGGGTTCACAGCGAGGTGGTGAGTCAATCGCCGTCTACTCCGCGGGGCGCGGCCGGTAAGGCGAACTTTGACGCCTGATCCTACGGTGGAGTGCTATGCTTCTTTCCAGACTCAGCTAAATTTGAACTACGCCCTGGCATGACAAAACTTATAACCCCGCCAGCGGTCCTAAGAGACCCGCACGTGGATCAGCCCGAAACCCGTGAGACGGGGGATCCCATCTACAACATTACTCTGGAATTTTCTTCCGAAAAAGAAATAAAACCGCTTGCTGATGAAATCAGCCGGCTTATGCCAAAGGACGGCTCAAGCCCGCTGAGGAAAATTGAGACCTCTAAAGGCGCCGTGTGGCGAATTAAACTCCGACGCACAGATCAGCCCAAAGTGTTGGGTCCGGATCTGAAGGCGTCGCATCAAGATCCGCTTCGTGATGGCGATTTGGTCAGGGCACAGATGGGTCTGATGACTTATACCAATTTAGGCTCTGGTGTCGTTGGGTATCTTGGCGATATCCAGTTTCTGATGCACAGCGATTTTGAACCCACAGATAATGTAGGATCCTCTGGGCCGGGGGACGACAGGGGCAGGCCCAACTAGTCGGCCAAACTATGCCCAATGTGTTGGCCGAACTTATCTAGCTAACAGAACAGGTCATATCCTGCCCGCAGCAAAGCGGCGACTTAATCTTCCCATGACCGTTAGGGCATTTCGAAATCTGCACCTGTTTTCCGCCGTCAAGCTCTAGCGTGTCGTTTTCGAGGGGTGTGTCGCAGTGACCGCATGTGGCATTCACGGACATTCCGCATTTGCTGCATTCATAGGTTGCCATGAAGTTCTCCCGTAAGAATATGAAGTGACAGGCTCATCACATGTTTGCCTGCCAGTAAGCATAGTTCAGCGCGCTCGCAAAACTAACCCATAGAAAGTAAGGGATCATAAGGTAGGCCGCCCATCGATCGACTCGTATGGCGACGACCAGATAGGCAAGGATGACTAACCACAGTGCCCCGATGTAATAAAGCGCGCCCAATAAGTTCTGCGCGCCACTGAATACAGGCGTCCAGATCACATTGAGCGCAAGCTGCAGAGCCCAGAGTGCTATCGCCACTCCCATCAGAGGATGCGCATGCTGATGCACCAGGCGATAGGCGCTGGTGGCGATCATGAGATAGAGAAGCGTCCAGACGGGCCCAAAAACCCAATTGGGGGGTGCAATACCCGGACGATTTAGGCTCGCGAACCACTCGTTTGAATCACCTAAAGGAAAAACAAAACCTGAACTTGCCGCGACCGTAACGCACAAATAAAAGACAAGCCAGACAGAAATTTTCTTAAGCGGCATATAGGATCCCTTTCTTTACTCCATTAATCTTATCAGGCAAAGGTCGTATTCACTGGTAAGATTTCACTAATTCGGATCGCTAAAAAAATCTACGCCATGGATGATCGCCGCCATTTTCTTTTTCTTAACGCCGGTCATTTTCTGGATCATTTATTTCCGCTGATATTTGCGACAGCGGCGGCTTTAGTGCTTGCTGGAGAGTGGCAGATGGACTATGCCGAGTTGATTCCCTACGCCACGCCGGGTTTGGTTGCGTTTGGCATCTTCTCGCTTCCTGCCGGTTGGCTCGCAGACCGATGGAGTCGCGAAGGCATGATGGTGGTCTTTTTTGTTGGGATAGGTCTTGCTTCCATCAGCGCATCCTTTGCAAGAGGCCCGCTTGAGCTTGCTCTGGGTCTTTTTGCAGTGGGGATGTTCGCAGCGATTTATCACCCGGTAGGTCTTGCCATGATCGCGCGTGGCGGAAAATCCATGGGTCTCGATATTGCCGTCAATGGCGTATGGGGAAATTTGGGCGTTGCCAGCGCTGCGTTGCTGACGGGATTTCTGATCGATCAAACAGGCTGGCGCGCGGCATTCTGGCTACCCGGATTAGTATCGATCGCAATCGGTATCGCTTATCTGATGGCCTTCAAAGATCGCATGGGACGACAAGCAGCTCCGTCTAAGAGCGCTAAAGACGTCGACAACGCGTCACCCAGAGATCCTGGCGCCAGGCAGTGGCGCGCGCTACTGATTCGAATCTCAGTCATCATCTTTTTTACGACCGCGGTTTCGAGCATTGTCTTCCAGGGGACAACGTTTGCATTGCCCAAGGTGTTTGATGAACGCCTCCAGGGGATCGCTCAGTCGGCGACAATGGTCGGGTGGTTGGCGTTTGTGGTTTTTTCGGTGGCGTCCGTTGCTCAGGTTATTGTGGGCCGGATGCTGGATCGCTATGGCCCGCGTTCCGTATTCATGGCAGTCGCATTAATTCAGATTATTTTTTTCCTTGTGATGCCGGGTCTCTCAGATTGGTTTGCGCTTTCTGTGGCGCTGGGATTCATGTTGGGCGCATTCGGCCAGATTCCCATTAACGACTATATGATCGGAAGAATGGCTAAATCAGAACTTCGGGCATCTATTTTTGGGGCGCGCTATATCGTGAGTTTTGTCGTCTGGGCGACGGTTGTTCCGTTAATTGCGTGGGTTCACCACAATTGGGGTTTTGACGTTCTTTTTTATATTTTGGCTGGGGCCGCGATTTTGATATTCCTCGCGGTAGCCACTCTTCCTCGTGAGTTGCCTGATCCCCAAGCCCGCGCAGCCTCGCAAGCGCAGTAGTGCTCACATTTGCCGCGGCTGTTTTCTTTCTGATCATTACGCCGGGGCCTGGCGTGTTGTCTACGGCCGGGGTGGGCTCCGGCTATGGGGCGAGGGCTGGCGTTCTTTATGTGACCGGGCTTTGGCTGGGTAATAATCTTGTTGGACTCGCCGTTGTCAGCGGATTGACGGCCGCGATGTTGGCGATACCGTCGGTTCGGGTTCTCCTGCTTTGGGCCTCGGTTGCCTATCTTTTTTACCTGGCACTGCGCATTGCCTTTGCGGGTGCGCGTATCGCGTTTATTGAGAAAAGCCGCCCGCCCGGCGTCAGCGGCGGTCTATTGCTTCAGATCATCAACCCGAAATGTTACGCGGTGAACGCTACGTTTTTTTCCGGGTTCGCGTTCTTGCACGAGAGTCCTCTGCTTGAGATTGCCGTCAAATTCGCCATTATCAATGTGATTTGGGTTCCGATTCATTTTCTATGGCTAGGCGCAGGAGTGACGATTCGCAAGATGCAGCTACCTAGTCGGATTCAGCGAACGATCAACATCGTAATGGCGCTTTCGATGCTGTTGGTTGTAGCGCTTGCTGCGTTAGCCTGAGTTAACCCCAAGGGGTGGTATGACGCTGCTGTCTCGTCGTAGGAATTTGGCGCGATAATAGGGCTAGAGAGAGCCTCATGACCACTGAATCGCATCATCTATTCACCGAGCTATCGGGCTCCGCATTGCTGGAGGCGCCGCTTTTAAATAAGGGTAGCGCGTTCACCCGCGAAGAGCGGATCCGCTTTAATCTGATGGGATTGCTGCCCCCGCGTTATGAAAGTATCGAGGAGCAGATGGAGCGCGCCTACCGGCAGTACTCCAGCTATCAATTACCGATCAATAAGCATATATATCTTCGAGGCATTCAGGACTCCAACGAGACCTTGTTCTACGCGCTCGTCGCCAAACACATTGAAGAGATGATGCCGATCATCTATACGCCCACGGTGGGCGATGCCTGTGAGCGATTCTCGGATATTTATCGAAACTCCCGTGGATTATTTATTTCATGGGAAGAGCGGGATCACCTAGACGACATTCTCCGTAATGCCACCAAGGAGCGTGTAAAGATCATCGTGGTTACGGACGGCGAGCGGATCTTGGGTCTTGGTGACCAGGGAATCGGCGGTATGGGAATTCCTATTGGAAAGCTCGCGCTGTATACCGCCTGCGGCGGGATAAATCCTGCGCACACCTTGCCGATAATGCTTGATGTCGGCACGAATAATGAGCACTTGCTTAGCGACCCTATCTATATGGGCGCGCGCCATGCGCGGATCAGCGAGGCGGAGTACGCTGAATTTCTCGATGCCTTTATGCAGGCCGCTGAGCGATGTTGGCCCGGTGTGCTGGTGCAGTTCGAGGATTTTGCCCAACGCCATGCGACGAATCTTCTCGACCGGTATGTCGACCGCTACTGCTGTTTCAATGACGACATACAGGGAACGGCGGCTGTAACCCTCGGTACGATACTCGCCGCGTGTCGAGTTACAGATTCGTCGTTGAGCGATCATCGGATTGTGGTCGCGGGCGCAGGGTCGGCGGGCTGCGGTATCGCCAAGATGATCATCAGTCAGATGGTCAAAGAAGGCCGAGCGGAAGATGAGGCTCAAGGACAGATTTTCATGGTCGACCGCGATGGCCTAATCACCGAGGGCATGAGTGGGTTGTATGATTTTCAGGCGCCACTTGCGCAAAGCGCTTCGGAGATTAAAGACTGGGCCGTCGATGGCGACTGGGCAACATTAAAAGAAGTGGTTCAATTTGCACGACCATCGATTCTGATAGGAGTCTCCGGTCAGCCTCGGCTTTTTTCGGAGGAGGTTATTCGTGCAATGGCGGAAAACGCCGAGAGGCCCATCATTTTTCCGCTCAGTAATCCTTTGAGTCGGGTGGAGGCTATTCCGCAGCAGGTCATCGAATGGACCGAGGGCAAGGCTATCGTTGCGACGGGAAGTCCATTTCCTGCCGCGCAGTTCGATGGCGAGGAATTTCCGATCACACAGTGCAACAACAGCTATATTTTCCCCGGGGTAGGGCTTGGCGTGTTGGCGTGTGCGGCGCGCCGGGTCACCGATGAGATGCTGATGGCGAGTAGCGAAATGCTTGCCGAGGCTTCGCCCTGGGCGAGCGGAGATACTCGGAATTTGCTGCCGCCTCTTGAGCAGGCGGCTGATTTGAGTCGATCGATCGCATTTGCGGTCGCAAAGGTTGCGCAGGCGCAGGGCCACGCATCCCAGATCTCTGATGATCTGCTTTTGTCGCGCTTAAACGGACTCTTCTGGAAACCGCAGTACCGCGAATACAAACGGGTAAATCTCTAGAAACAGGTGATGTTGCACTATTTCATGATGCTTTCGGTAGCGCTAGTAAGGTCGCGTTAGGTATTTGGCGGAAGCCTTCGCCACCATTATTCTGTGTCGGATCTAACGAACAGAGTGGTCAGCGGTTCGCCTCCCACCTGACGACTCTTGTGGCCATGCACTCGGGAGTCAAAAAGAGTATCTCTGGGAAGGCAATCGGCGGACAAGAAATAGTCACCCGGTTTAAAAAAACGTGACTGCCCGTTCTGCAGGCTAATCTCCATTTCTCCAGAGAGGATAAAAACAAACTGAAGTTTGTCGGTACAGTGAAATTCGCTTTTAAACCCCACCGGGCTTTACCGCAGCTGAAAGCCGCCTGAGGCCTTCAGCGCGGACAGCGCAATCTGTTCACTGCCTTCGGACAGGGGCATCAAATCTTCACGAAATTGGGGTACACCGGTCTCATCGGTATACAGGGTCACGTGGCTTCGCGTTATCGAAGTCTGGGGGTTTTTCATGGGCTGCGGTGTTGGCTCTTCTGATTTTTGATAGTTTAAAGAATGCCCTAGGCGAGCAGACCAAAGTACTCAAGAAGATATGCCTAACTTGCTGAGATTGAATAAAATGAAAAAGTTAATAGCCAGAGTATTTTTACCGGTGATTTTGATGAGCGCGTCGCATCATGCAGTAGCGCTTGATGCAACACGATGCATCTTTCTTTCCAAGGCATACACGCTACACCTCCAAAGCCCGGAAACACTGAATCAGTCACAAGCATTTGATGCCGCCTTTTTTCTTGGCTACGTGGCCGGATTTGTCGGGGCCGAACGTTCTTTGATCCTCCCTAGGGAGAGCACCTTGGCGCAGTGGGCCGATATCGTCGGTCGCTATGCTCAGCAGCATCCTGAGTTTCACGATAGATCCCGAGCCGAGTGCGCCTATCGAGCCCTGACAGAAGCGTTTCAGCAGACATAGATCGGTATTTAATCTTCTCAGATGAAGACCGACTTCTCCCACCGGCGTATATTCTCAGCGAAATGAGCGGAACGCCATTTGGTAGCAACTAAAGGCAATGAAAGAGAAAAGTCCAACCGATAGAACACCATCAATCGCGCTTGTACAGGGAGCAAGCCGCGGCATAGGACTCGCCCTGGTAGAAGCGATACTTCACGGTGCCGAAAACGCACGAGTGATCGCAACTTGTAGAAACCCTGATGCGTCAGGTGAACTGAAGACCGTCGCTAAACGCGTTGGAGCGCGCTTAATAATAAAGCGACTCGATGTCACTGAGGAAGATTCGATCGAGTCAGTGGCGCGTTATGTCGCAGAAAATGACAGCTCAATAGATCTCCTCATCAACGCGGCCGGCATCTTGCATGATCAGGCGGGCCTTGCTCCGGAGAAGCGACTTCAGGATGTCTCTTTTGATAATCTGGAGAAATACTTCCGGATCAATGCTGTTGGCCCACTTATGGTAGCGAAGCACTTTGTGCCGCTCATGAAAAAGCCGGAACGTGCGGTATTCGCGAGTATTTCCGCGCGTGTGGGCAGCATTGAAGATAACCGGTTGGGCGGCTGGTATGGATATCGCGCAAGTAAAGCCGCGCAGAATATGTTCACCCGAACATTATCGATAGAACTCGCCAGAACAAATCCCGAGATGATCTGCGTGGGCCTTCATCCGGGCACTGTGGCCACCGAGTTGTCCAAGCCGTTTTCGAGCCGAGTTGATCCCGCTCGGCTTTTCTCCCCACGTGACGCCGCAGAAAAGTTGTTAGCAGTTATTCGCGATCTAAAGCCAGGTGATACAGGGAAAGTCTTTGCTTACGATGGCAGTGTTGTGCCGTGGTGATAAGTCTTCCTTTTGGCAATAAACTCTTTGTGAATCTTAAACCTTCATCCCGGATCTTTATACCGTTCTAATGCGCATTTCGGAATTGCAGCGAGGTGATTGGGTCACCCTGGAAGGTGAAGAGATGGAATTCGTCGTCTTTTGTCTGAACGAAAGCGAAGTGGGTGTATTTCCACGTTATGCAGTTGAGGATGTCGACGACAAAATCTGGAACCAGAATGAACTGGACTGGGAGGTGATCGGGAAAAAACCCCTTCCATTATCCGAGTGGTACAACCCAGCCGCCCGTTTTGATAATGAAGAGGCGATAGTTAAGTATGGCGTCACCTTTCGTCAGTTCGTGCCTCGCGATCAGGTTCTTGAAGTCACGTGTTCGATAAAAGAGTCAGCGCCGCATGTTGGGGATTGGGCGCTTGTTGACGATGAGAATAGGGGAATATTAGCCGGCGTTATTGAGAGCATTGACGGACAATCTGTGCTCGTGCACTTTACCCATCATAAGTGCGCAAAAACTTCGGGTCATTGGAGCGAGACGGTGGATCTAAATGAAATCATTCTTTTGGATTCAACCTACCGGGATCTCTACAAAAAATGCGAGTGTCAGGGTTACAGGCACTAGTCACTCTTAGCATTTGAGCGCCCTTCAATTTTGCGCGCCGGTAGATCTCTCATTTGATCAACACTGTTCTAACGATCGAGCATCGGAGGGTTACGCGCTAGCGTCACCGCTTCAGTTGATCTGCGACGGCCGACCGGTTAGGGTAGGGACTCGTTTAGATAAGGAGAAGCATATGCCACGCTTTGTAACGCTTGCTCGGTACACCAACACCGGAACCGCAGGCCTTGTTGATGGAGACTCTGATCGCCGGGCAGTCATGGAAGTGATGCACCAGAGCGTTGGAGCAACTCTGGTCGATTACTGTCTAACCCGCGGGCAGTATGATTTCTATGTGATTTCGGATGCCGATTCCTTTGAGCAGATTGCCGCCATGACGCTGCGCGCAAAAGCGAGTGGTACCGTGCAGGATCCGGTCATTCTTGAGACCCTCGATATCGATCATGTGAGGGCGCAGGTGAAGAAAGTAAAGTTCACGCCGCCTGAGGGGTAATTTAAGTCCTTCGCGAAAGAAGTTCTCTGGCAGAAAGAAGCCCTTCGTATTTGATCTATGAGCAGTCGCGACAAACAAATGCTCTGGGTCACGGGCGTGGGTCTTGCGATTATTGCACTGCTGCTTTTGGTGTGAGCGTGCGCTGCCGGCCGCGTTCAATATTCATGCGCGGAAAAATCAAGAAGATCCAAGCAATCCAGGAGAGACGGCGCTATGTTTAAAAATCCACTATTGGCCGTCGCGCTGTTGATTACGGGAGCGATTTCGGTGTGGGGCATCATCGATACCGTTTCGCTATCCGCCACCGCGAACTATCTCGTGGGCATTGAGTTTACGAGTCGAGCCTGGTTCATCATGCTGACGGTCAGCTTTCTGCTCATCACCAGTATTTTCCTGGCAGTATCCCGCTACGGCAGAGTCAAGCTGGGCCGTGATGACGATGAGCCGGAATTTTCAACAGTATCTTGGCTCTCCATGCTGTTTGCGGCTGGCATGGGAGTAGGGCTGCTTTACTGGGGCACGGCTGAGCCCCTCACGCATTATTTGACAATTGCAGAGTTTGCGGATGCTCGCACCGCCGCTTCGAAAGCCCTGTCGATAACAAATTTCCACTGGGGACTACACGCATGGGCGATTTACGCGCTTACGGGTCTCGTGATCGCGTATTTTGGTTTTCGGCTTGAATGCCCCAGTCTTGTCAGTGCGCCAATCATCAAAGTATTTGGCGAAAACCGCATCACGGGAAGTGTCGGGTGGTTATGTGATCTTCTGGCCATCGTTGCTATAGCGATTGGTCTCGGGGGCTCGGTCGCGATGGGTGTATTTCAGGTTAAAGAGGGCATCGACGCTTTGTTTGGCCTGCAGAACACCGGTATGGTTATGGTGTTTGGGATATTTATTGTCCTTTGCGCGTCTTACATTCTTCCGCTCACCGTGGATCTTGGGCGGGGAATGGCTATCCTCTCAAACGCTGCAATGTTGATCGCCGGCGGATTGATGATCTATGTGCTTTTGTTCGGGCCCACGCACTTCATCATGGGCGGTATCGTGCAGGCTATTGGGGATTACTTTGCGAAGGTACTGCCGCATGGATTCCAAACCTACAGCTTCATGGACGAACATATTCAGCAGTGGTTTCAGAGCTGGACGTTGACCTACATGGTGTGGTGGTTGGCCTGGGCGCCGTTTGTGGGTGTTTTTATTGCCCGGATCTCCAAAGGCCGAACGATTCGGGAGTTTATCCTTGGCGTCATTTTAGTCCCGACCGTCTTTTCTATCCTTTGGTTTGGTGTGTTTGGCAGCGTTGGATTTCACGGCGCGTTGAAGCTTGGCTTGCCGCTGCTTGATATCGTCCGCGATAATGTGAGTGGCGTCACATTTTTTGTCCTTGAGCAGTTGCCGCTGTCAAAATTGACAGTCGCCGCGGTTGTAATCGCCGCTTTTCTGTTTATTGTTACCAGCGTAGTAAGCGCGGCTTTTGTGCTGGGGATGTTTTCGACCGGGGGTGATCTCAACCCCAGTACCAAAATTAAATTGAGTTGGGGTGCGATTCTGGGCGCGCTGGGTTTGGTGATGATCCTCTCGGGCAGTATCGACGCCATCAAATCGATAATTGCGCTTGGCGCATTGCCATTTGTATTCATCGTTCTGTTGCTTGTGGTTTGTCTTTTAAAGATGCTGAAAGCTGAAAAGGTTGATGTCTCATGAGCAATCTCATTGATACGCTGCTGAACGTGATGGTCTTCGCGTTTATTGGTCTTTTGATATGGCTTTATTTCAAGTCCCGGCCTTCTGAGCCCAACGACTGAGCGCGGACGCTCTTTTGTTAAGCGCTGGATTCGTGCCCAGTCGCCAGGCCGGACTCATTACGCATGCCTCGGGTGGGACCCATTAGCGCTGGCTTGGTATGCGCCCCGCGAGACCGATTCGTCGCATCAGTTGGTGGCTCTTAAATGTCGGATCATGAAGGCCGCGATAAATAACACCACCACAAGATGCAATCCGGTGCCGAGTGAGTCGCCCCAACGCAGAGCAAATGGCCCAATCTCGAAAACAGCTGTTTTCCAATCGTTCTCGCCAAGTATCCCAGCAATGAGAGGCATTATCAGATCGCTGATAACGGCTGAGATAAAAGCCGCGGCAGAATGCCCCACTAGAAATGATACGCCGAGGAGTAGAAACTCTTCCTCACGGATGATTCGCACTAAAGATCTTTTAGTCATGGATACTTTGGGTGTTTTTCGGTAGCTGAAAGGCTGTGAATAGTACCCCTAAAAAGATATAGGCCCTGAAACGAGTTGATCAGCGCCTCGCTTGCCCTTGATCGGAGGGTGGGCTGATCCGAAATCAAAATTAATTCGTTATTGCCCAATTACCACTGTAACAGACGCAAAAAAGTGCGATAGTTATAAAAACCTTTAAGATGTTGTCGATTGTGTTCTAAAAGACGGGGGAGAGTCGCCCGATGTCCTACAAAAAACCACTTCTCGCCGTAGGTCCTAGTATTTTTGCCTTGCCGACGCTGATCATTTTGGCGGCTGCAGTCGCGGCACCACTAGGAAACGGATTGCTTGGATATCCCACTGGCGAACGGTTCTACTCGTTTCTCTCCGACATCTGTCACCAGTTTCCCACGCGCTCTTTTTGGCTGTTCGAACATCCGCTTGCGATTTGTGCACGATGCACAGGCGGCTATCTGGGGATTACGGCCGGATTCATAGCGGTTTTGTTGGCTAAAGGGCCGACGGGCCGAAACCATTTGGCGATAGGTGCGGCTCTCTTTGTTACGGCGCTTCTTGAGGCCTATGTCGGCCTCTCTGATGGCAACATCTGGCGGGCCTTTTCGGGATTTGTTGGAGGGTATGGGTTGATGCTTCTCATTAGCAGCGCCTCTGCTTTATTTTTTGTCAAATTACGTTTAATTCCAAACCATTAGGGGATAAGTAATGAAACGTGCAATGATTTTTCTTTTGGCGTGGCTTCCCGGTATTGCCCTGAGTGCAGAAGTACGTCTGCCAGGGGGAACGGCGATCGTCCTAACTACGACGAGTTCGATTAATTCTGACACTAGCTCGGTGGGCGAGGCCGTGACTGCGACCGTCACCACTGCAGTGGTAATCGATGGCGTGACAGTCATTGCGTCCGGCGCTCAAGCGACCGGAACGGTAAATCGAAAAGAAGATTCAGGGATGATCGGGCAATCGGGCAAGCTCACCGTGGAGTTCACCTCGGTGCTCGCGGTTGATGGTACTTCGGTGCCAATTGTGGCGACAAAAACGATTGAAGCAAAGGACGAAGTGGCAGGCACGGTGGTAGTGTCAACATTGCTGTGTCCACTGGCTCTACTCAACGAGGGGGATGCGGCAATCCTCCCTGCCGGGACTCAGATTAGAGCCATATCGATTGGTGATGTCACTATCAACGGATAGTCACTGCCGCTTCAGGCCCCATGGATAGTTGCCATGACAGCCTACGACGCACTGGTAATAAAGACCAACGCAACACTTAAAGAAGTAGCGCTTTTACTTAGGAATAAATAAAACAGGCCATAGGAGACACATGATGTCTGTAACTTGGGAACAGTTTGTGGATGCGTTTAAAGTAGGCTCTGATACCGGAAATGTTGAGCAATTAGCTAGCATCATTACTGAGGACTTCGACTGGGCGACATCAGATATGGACAGAGCAGCTACTCTGTCTTGGACCTCTGGCACTTCTTTCAGGATTAACGGCGATGCCGAGACGCTCTACGAGAATGAAGAGGTTATCGCGGGCACTCACCCCGTGTTGGATGATGAGGGCAAGCAAAACCTAGTGATGGGCGTCGCGAGATTGAGAGATGGCAAAGTGTATCGCTATGACCATCTAAGAAGATTATCGGCTTAGATAGGAACTAATAAGTAAAGATAGTTACTTTTTTCACTCAGTGTTGGTAATGAATTGGCTAATCCCAGCGCTGGGTGTAGCACCGCCCTGTGTGAGTTTTCCAATTAGTCACCGGAAATGACCTGTTGCTGTCCGCACGCCCGTTCCGGCGGCCGGATTTTTTCTTTTTTTGCCCGCAACTATCGAAAGCGATTCAGCAAAAAGGGATTCGAACCCTCTCAGCGCCAGCTCATGGAGGGGCTATCTCAAGCGGATTTTCAGAACACCAGCGTGCTGGAGATCGGCAGTGGTGTCGGTCATTTCCACATGAGTCTGTTGGAGGCGGGAGCCGCTACAGCCACCGGTATTGATCTGGCGCCAAAAATGATTGCCGAGGCTGAGGATTGGTCAAGTCAGCGAGGCCTAGAGGGTCGGATCACATATCATCAGGGGGATTTCATGGAGATTCTGCCCATCATCGACCCGGCCGATGTCACCGTTATGGATAAGGTGGTGTGTTGTTACCCCGATGCCGACGGCTTGATCCATCGATCCCTCGAAAAAACCCGCCGAGTCTATGCGCTCACCTATCCCCGGGATCGCCGCCTCGTCCGCCTTGGCGTTGCGCTTGCCGCACTGCTGATGAGGCTCATCGGTTCTAGCTTTCGGCCCTACGCCCATTCGCCGGCCGTGATCGAAAAGTGGATCACAGCTCAGGGTTTTCACAAACGCTACGAAAAAACCACCTTCGTCTGGCTAAGCCAAGTGTATGTCAAGAATGATTGAGAGAGGATTTGTGGAGGAGCGCTTCTGATGGAAGATCGGCGTCACTTTTTTGCTTTACATGCTTGTGAGATAGACGGGTAGGGCTTGGATGGACTCAGTGACTCAGCTCGCTCTCGGGGCATCCATCGCCACTGTTTGTGTGCCTGCAGAGCACCGGCGCAGGGCCCTGGTCGTGGGCGCCGTGCTAGGCACATTGCCCGATTTAGATGTAATGATCGATTATGGTAACGGGGTTGCTAACTTCACCTTGCATCGCGGTTTTTCTCATTCCCTGCTGGTGCTTATACCGTTTGCGGTATCACTCTGGTTGATTCTGAGGCGTTATTACACGCCGGTAAGCGAGGCCCAGAAACCCTGGTTCTGGGCCATCACGCTGGCGCTGATAACGCATCCATTGCTTGATGCCCATACGGCGTATGGCACGCAATTATTCTGGCCGCTCGCTGTGACGCCGACCATGTGGAGTACGCTTTTTATCATTGACCCTCTATACACGTTACCGTTACTGATAGCGGTGATAGTGGTGCTGCTCGCTCCGCTTAGGCCATTCGCAACAGCGACGCTTAAAACCGGATTGATTGTGAGTTGCCTATATCTCAGCTGGTCCTGGGCGGCTAAGTTCATGGTGACAACTGCTGTTGCGCAAAGGTTTGAGACGGCGGGTGAGGCGTTAAAAGTTTTTACGACGCCTACACCATTCAATACACTGATGTGGCGGATCGTGGTCATGGGGCCGGAGTCCTATGAGGAGGGTTATTATCATTTCCTCAGATCGGACTGGCTGAGTTTCACTAGAGCTGATCGCGGTGAGAGATTATTTGAGCAAGCTAAACATATTAGAGATCTCCAACAGCTCGAGTGGTTTGCCGATGGCTTTAATCGGGCTGACCGTATCGCAGACAAGCTTGTTATCACTGATCTGCGGATGGGATTCGAGGGTAATTATGTGTTTCAACACCCGGTTGCTGAAATGAAGGCAGGGCAATGGCGCGCTATTGAATCATCCCGCTTGCCCAGCAGCTTAGGAAGTGACGACCTTGCAATATTCTGGGATAAGTTCACCGGTAAGGAGCGCCCACCTGCCGACTAGAGTCCATTTAGGGAATCAGCAGGGCGATGGCTAGATGCCGTAGATCCTGAATCAAATCGAGAATAATGGCGGATGTCGCTGGGATCGGGCCCGCCACCCCGGCTATACAAGGTATCCTGCCGTCTTAGCAAAAATTAAAAACCTCGCAAAGGAGTAAAAATGAAAGTCGCATATATTTTTTCGAGTCAGGGCCACACGGTCTCATACAAGCTAGGGAAGATGATTCTGCCGCAACTTGAAGAACAGGCGCATGGTCCTGAAGTCGTTGGAATGTTCTTTTTTGAGGATAACAACTACGTTCTGGTGAAGGGCGATCCTATCGGCGAGCGACTGGCGGTAGTCGCTAAAGATCAGAATATTCTGCTGATGGGTTGTGACCAATGCTGCCTGGAGCGACAGATTGAGAGCAAACTGGTGGATGGTGCCGTGATTGGATGCTTTCCAAATCTGTACGAAGGGCTTGCTTCGAACATGCCGGACCAGGTGATTACTCTCTAACGATTAAGCCGACCCACCGCAGATATGTCTCGACGACAACGAGCGCCCTAGCGAGGCCAATAAAAGCCCTGGATAAACCGGGGCTTCCAAGAAGTGGGCCACTGATGGTCTGATTAAGAAAGTTTCTGCCATTAGGGGGTCCGCTGGACCGCTACCACCTAAGAAAGCGCTTGCCGACGAGGGCCCCAACGAAGCCCGAGGCGAATATTCCAACGCTATACCAGAGACCATAAAAGCCAGGACTATCCTCGGTGCAGATAAACGCATATATGATGGCGGCGATAGCTCCCGCTGCGAGACCGGCAACTGCTCCCGCGCCACCCGGTTGCGTCACCGCGCCTCGGCGAAGCACCAGAATCTGTGCGGCGAGTAATCCGATCGACAATCCGACGATAGAGGTGAGGCACTGATAGAAACCATCCCCGAGCATAACAATCGAGCGAGAATCTTCGCTGAGTGGAACGAGTGTTGAGGCGGCCAGAATGGGAAGAATCAAAAGTGCCACCACAAGCGGTACCGCCTTGAATGAAAGCCGCGCCTCCGGTCGCAACAGCATGATGCCAAGAGGTACCGAGGTGATAGCGACCAGCAGGGGGGTAAGCTGCTTGAGGGCAATCACGGGTTCTGTCACGAGGTTAAAGTATCCAGAGCGTATGGACGCGCCGGCAAGTTCGAATAGCACTAAGCCGAAGGCGGCCAAGACGATAGAGGACGAGAAAAACACCATCAAATAAATTTGTGTAAGTGATCGCCCGCTTAAGCCTGGGGCGGCACTCAGTTGAGCAACCAAGTCATTAGTCGTTTTCATGGTCGTTCCCTTGCGTAGTCAGACAGAAAAACCCGAAGTTTTTTGAGACCGCGATGAAAAGCTATTCGGGCCGCATTTTCGGTTATCCCTAGTTCCTCAGCCGCCTGCTTTGCATCCTTTCCGTCAACAGCCATCGCACGAACGACTGCCTCGGTTTGGGTATTGAGACTCCGGATACCTTGTTCGATATCATGTTGGAGCTCTACACTGGGATTTGGTGCGGCAATTGAGTCCATGATGTCATCGAGGTCTGAAACGGTTTTTGGAGAGCGTTTTTCTTTTCTGAGGTGATCAATGACCCGATGTCGCGCGATCGCATAGATCCACGGCAAGATAGGCTTGGTTTGCTGCCAGGTGTGCCGCTTTGCATGTATCGAAGTCAGGATCTCCTGCACCAGGTCTTCTTGAATATCCTCGGGAGTCTGAGGCGCGATCCGCCGCGCCATATGCCTCAGAGTTGGCACCAGAGTTTCGAGCACGTTGCGATAGGCGCTCTGATCGCCGCCAAGCGCAGCTCGCATCTTTGATGAAATGTGATCTTCGTCGAGCCTGCCCACGTGATTCTCCCGATGCCTCCAGTTCAATGATACTGGATAGCAATATCTGGCATGAATTGACGCCAAATGAGATCTGCAGCGGATGGATCGGACAAGCTCGAAGTCTTCTCATTAGTTTTCTTCCCCATGATATGAGGCTTCAGATGCTTGGTTGCGCCGACGGCAGAGCGCGTCAAGCGAGATGCGTCCGGCGCCGACTAACATAAGCACAAAAAGGGGAAGCCCCCAATAAAGTCGTTGATCGGGAATCAGGCTCGAAGGATTACCGTCGAGAAGAGAGCCTAGGACTACTCCGTGGCCTGTCACATCAACCACCGACATGATGACAATAAAGATGATCATCCCCAATGCCGCTAATCGAGTCATGAATCCGACGACAATCAATAGCGGAAGAACAAACTCTGCGTAGGTTCCCGCCAGAACGATGAGCGAATCAAAAAAACTCATTGCTGACGGGTCATAACCGACCGATTCGAACTTCATCGGAAATATCTGGGCAAAGGCTCCTGCGGATGGCGAGATGAATCCTGTCGCTCCTTCACCCAGCTTAGTCAGGGCGGATTTCCAGAAGAATGCGAGCAAGGTGAAACCAAAGATCACCCTCGAGAGGCCCGCAAGGATCTCCGTGTTGAGTTCTTGCCATTTTATTGTTGTTGTCATGGTAGTTCTCCTTTAGGGAGTGCGGGCGCGGATCGCGCAAGCGTGCGTTAGGGCAATTCGAATGAATTCATCCAGGCTTGCTTCATACCCGCTGGCCAAAGCATGATTCGCCGCGTCGGATAGCGAGCAACCACTTTTTATCAGGCTCAGGAAATCAGTCGCCCCGTCGGGGAGTCGTAAAGTTCGCACCTTTAAATTGGGCCGACTCACGAGCACACTTTCGGGCTGGTTGATAATTGAATTCTTGTCTGTCTCCGTTGCGTGAACCCAGATCGCATAAATCGGGAATCGACTGCGCATTATCTGAACAGAGGGATGCAGCACCAGCCCTTTCGCAAGAAGTGACTCGACCGGAATCCTCTCAAAGGCGCTCGCCAAAAGAATTTCTGCATCGGTGGCATGAAGCGCGAGCCGTTGGGCATATTCAAGTCGAGCCACATCGCCGAGATAGGGGGCTGACTTTGCAGGCGGGAAGTCATCGATAAAATCACCCAGTGCTTCACCATAGAGGCTCATCACAGGCGATGTCGGTAGATAACCCTTTGCATATTCGTGGGCCATGCCGCTGAAAAATTCATCACCGACCAGCTGCTTTACGACGGGATACCCCTCCGCAAGGTTGTCTGCAAGGCTTGAGTAGACATTATTCCGATAGACTTTGAACCGACGCTCTACTGCTTGCCCGCCAAGGCCCTGCAGACAGGTGGGAGCGGGCGAAGCCTTTGTGCGAAGACCGGCGGCGAAATTAACCTGCCACATATCGCACCTTGGGTTTAAGCGAATGAGTACGTCGATCCGCCTGAGCCGCTTCTGCGGCTAAAACGGAAAACTCAGGGAGATCACCATCCCACTCAATCAGTGTTGGGATCGGCCCGTACTGAAAGATTGTCTGCTCGTAGAGATCCCAGACCGCATCGCTTACTTTTGCATTATGGCTGTCGATCAGAAGCGGCTCGCCATGCGGGCCATGATCAACAAAATGCCCCGCGAGGTGAATCTGATCGACCGCCTCAAACGGCAGGCTATCCAAGAAGTCGGCGGGCTGAAGCCCTTGATTTGTAGAACTGACATAGACGTTATTGATATCGAGGAGTAGGGCGCAGCCGGTCTGCGCGACCACGCTGGCCAGAAACTCTGCTTCGGTCATGTCGCTCTCTGAGAACCATACATAACTTGAAGGGTTTTCAAGAAGAATCGGACGGGAAAGACGCTCCTGAATTTCATCGATATGGTTAGCGACGCGCTCGAGCGTTTGGCGCGTGTAGGGCAGTGGTAGCAAATCGTTGAAGAAGTTACCGCCATGACTGGACCAGGCGAGATGCTCTGAAAAAATTGCGGGCTCAAGCCACTCAACAAGGCGGGCAACGCGTGCGAGATGATCCTGATCTAAAGGTTCATGGGAGCCAATCGAAAGACCAACGCCATGACATGAAACGGGATATGATTCGCGCAGAAACTGAAGTTGACGGCGCATGGGCCCGCCATCCATCATGTAGTTCTCTGCATGAACCTCAAACCAGCCGACCGAGTGATCGCTTGATTTGATGTCATCGAAATGTGCAGGCTTGAAACTCACTCCCGCATGATCGGCCGGAAGCGTGAAATGCTTCGCCGCTCTGGCAAGCCCGTCGAAGTTATTTACATTTTGAGCAGAAAGCATGTCTTTATACTTACTGGTGAACCCTATGGCGGTCACACTCTGCGCTGAGAGCCGAGTGGACCGCCACCGACATCAGATGGTCTTGAAGTTAGCCCGGAAGATCGCGACTTAATTCTTCAAGCGAGCCCATTCTTTTTGTGCCGTCAGACATGGCGGGCAGTTCAATCGTGGTGCAGCTGCCTTTCGGAACAAGTGAGAATGCATTGCCTTGGTAGTCGACTGTCGAACTGCCAGCGCAGCTAGTGCCAGCACCAGCCTTGCAGTCGTTCTGCCCAGCAAGAGCCACCCCGTAGCACTTTTCATTCGAAGCCGAATGGGCCGCGGGGACGGTGAGTGTGCCGATCGCAGCCATTGTGGCGGCGGCAAGAATTGCAGCGTTGCGTTTTTTTGACATGTTGTACCTCTTTCTTGATGAGAGGGTCGCCATCCTTCGGCTCACCCCTCGTGGATGTAATCAGGAAGACGCCTGCCCATGTTTTCTTCGCCGATCGGCTCGGAGGCCGGTGCGGCGGGCTCAGAACTGCTTCCTTCATGTAACCAGTACGCTGTGAGAAAGGGATTTATTTCACGCTGTCAAAAGAAATTTAAAAACTCTCGTTTAAATACCCGCTGATCTTCGAATTTGGTTGTCCCTCCGTTTCTGGATGGCTCACTCCCGCGGTCAGGTAGCGGTTTTGCCGGTATTTCCAATGGTTCCTATTCTGGGCCTCGTCGTATCCTTCACAGGCTCCCCAGGCATTTGTAAACTTGGCTAGAGGCTGTTTGTGGGTTTTTATGTAAGGTTAAGTAGACGACGCTGATGAAACGACTAATTCAAATATTTCTTATGGCGGGCCTGTGTATGACAGCCCCAAGCCAAGCGTGTTTTCTGATATTTGCCGATGCGGGTCATGTGGAAAGTGTCGATATGACTATGAACGACTGCAGTTGGGCGTATACCCAAGTTTGGAAACATCCCGAT
>Ga0255761_10000335_pt1 | contig 43958 bp, 39 predicted proteins | sample 071ome_29_FD_179961 | JGI IMG/M metagenome (GOLD analysis project Ga0255761, IMG submission 179961) | Coastal salt marsh microbial communities from the Groves Creek Marsh, Skidaway Island, Georgia - 071407BT metaG (version 2) | ecosystem: Environmental > Aquatic > Marine > Intertidal zone >... | reverse complement strand
TAACTGCGATGTTAACTGGTGAAGCTTATAAAGCATCTGCTGAAATGGCAGCAATTGTTGGTCCATTTCCAAAATATAAAGAAAATGCTCAACATATGCTAAGAGTTATGAATAATCACAGAAAAGCTGCTTATGATGCTGGAAAATATGATGGCTTAACACATGACCTAATCGCAATCAACCAGGAACTTTGCCCTTCAGATTTACTTGAAGCAGCTCATTCTTCTTGGGATGAGGCTGTTGCTCTTGGTGAACAACATGGTTATAGAAATGCTCAAGCAACAGTACTAGCACCTACAGGTACCATTGGCCTTTTAATGGACTGTGATACTACTGGTGTTGAACCTGATTTTGCTCTAATGAAATTTAAAAAACTTGCAGGTGGTGGTTATATGAAAATTGCAAACCAATCAATTGGACCAGCACTAACAGCTTTAGGGTATGAAGCTGGACAAGTAAAAGAGATAATTGAGTATGTTATTGGATCTATGAGTTTAGAAAACTCGCCATATATTAATAAACAATCACTCTTGGAAAAAGGGTTAACAGTAGAAGATGTTCAAAATATTGAAAATGCTTTACCTGGAGCTTTTGAAATTCAGCATGCATTTAATGTCTTTATACTTGGGGAGGAATCATTAAAACAGCTTGGAATTAGTGAAGATGAATATACCTCTTTTGATTTCAACTTATTACAACGACTAGGTTTCTCAAGAAATGAGATTGTGCAAGCCAATTTAGCAATTTGTGGAACACAGAAAATAGAAGGAGCACCTCACCTTAAGAAACAACATTTAGAAGTCTTTGACTGTGCAAATAAATGTGGAAAAAATGGCGAAAGATTCATTCACTACATGGGACATGTAAGAATGATGGCTGCAGCACAACCTTTTATTTCTGGTGCTATATCTAAAACAGTAAATATGCCGAATGAAGCTACTGTCAAAGACATAGAAGACTGTTATTTTGAGTCAGCTAAAATTGGAGTAAAAGCTATTGCCGTCTATCGAGATGGATCTAAAGCTTCACAACCACTTTCAGCTTCCTCAGACGAAGGAGATTCTGATGAAAGCGACCCTGAGGTAAATAAAATTCTTGAAGAAGAAGCAATGCTTGTTCAAGGTAACTTTGCACCTGGTACAAGCCCAACTAAAGCTTATGCAGGAGTGAATAGGCCAAGATTCTTACTCCCAGAAAGAAGAGAGGGTTGGACACAAGAAGCTCGAGTTGCAGGACATAAGGTTTATTTGAGAACAGGTGAATATCCTGATGGAACATTGGGAGAAGTATTCATTGATATTGCTAAAGAAGGTGCGACTCTTAAAGGTGTGCTTGGATGTTTTGCAATAGCTGTTTCAAAAGGTCTTCAATATGGAGTTCCACTAGAAGAGTTTGTAGATACATTTACTTTCCAGACATTTGAACCAAGAGGTATGGTTGAAGGTCATGAGAATATAAAAATGAGCAATTCTATTATAGATTATGTATTCAGAGCCCTTGGTCTTGAATATTTAGATAGAACAGATATTGTACAAGTTCCACCAAAAGATAAGAAACAAGTAGACCCTGTAGCGGTTGAGGAAAAACCAAAACCATCAACCCCTGCTCAACAAGTAGAGCCTGTAGCGGTTGAGGAAAAACCAAAACCATCAACCCCTGCTCAACAAGTAGAGCCTTTAGCGGTTGAACAAGCCGAGAACTCAGTTGCTACTGTACAAGAAGTGCTTGGTGATATGATGGGAGACGCACCAGCTTGTCCTGATTGCGGTCACATAACTATCAGAAATGGTTCTTGTTATAAATGTCTTAACTGTGGTAACTCTTTAGGTTGTAGTTAATTTAATATACGATACCTTAGTGTATTAAACAGGTATTTAAAACCGTCAGAAGTTTTAATTTTTTTTCCGTCACTGTAAGATCTGCCGTGATAACCAATCGGCACTTCTATTATGCTGCGATTGTATTTTAGAAATTTAGAAAGTATTTCAATTTCAATTGAAAATCCTTTTTCTTTTAATGCAACTTTTTTAAAAAATTCTGATGGCATCAATTTATAACACGTTGCAACATCAGAAACTTTATAAAAATTAACAACTGAAAAAAATAAAGACATTACCCTATTGGCTAAAATTGTCCTTAAATATACATTTTTTCTTTCTTTTGTTCCAATAAATCTTGATCCTAAAATTAGAGACTTGGGAGTCAAAATTGATTTCTGAAACATATCTACTATATCAGATGGAAAATACTCTAAATCAGCATCGTGTATTACTACATGTGTTGTATTTATAATCCTTTTTGCATTACTTAATGCATCTCCTTTACCGGAGTTAACTTCAGATCTTATATATTCTATAATCTCATTTTCATCAGATAATCTTTTAGCAATAATTTCCGACCCATCATTTGAGCAGTCATCGGACAAAATTATCTGATCAAATATTTTTTCATTCAATACACGATCCACAGATTCTTTTAAAAATTCTAATTCATTATAAAATGGAATAATTACACATAAATTATGCATACTTAATATTAAATGAAACTAACATTAATTTGTAAAATTTAGGGCGCTTAGCTCAGTCCGGCAGAGCGCTTCCCTTACAAGGAAGAAGTCACAGGTTCAAATCCTGTAGCGCCCACATGGGTTTTTCAGAAATATACCTACTAAAAAACTAATCTGACGCACATTTGACGCAAATTTTTATTATGTAAGAAAGGATTAAATTTTTAGGTAAATACACACTTCTGGATATAACTTAAATTAATTTCATATCCCCTAAGGTTCGTTGTTGCTGATTCGACAAGTTCACAACTATATTTTTTATCCATGTCAGTAAATCCACATAAATCATATCTTGACATCGGCCTATGTAGATTTAAGATAATAAATTCTCTATTAACTGGAAATTGACTAATACTTCCATAATTTAAAATCTTAACTTTGTTATTTAAAAAGGAATCAAAAGCATATGTGGGCTCGCAAATGTATACTTTATCTATATTTAGTTCTAATACTTTTTTTGATAATTCTTTTCCTGAAAAACCCAAATAATCTGTAGCCCAATTTCCACATCCACTTACTTCATCACAATATATCGAGATATTTTCTTCATTAGTAAATTCATTAAAGTAAACATACTTATAAGGCCCCAAGCCCATCTGGGTGTAAAGCATATAAAATATTATAAAAAGTATTGAGACATTTTTAAAAAGCTTATTATTTACAAATGTTAAGACCTCTAATAAAACAATACTAAAAAAAGGTAGTAGAAAAATATACTGCCTTATCCCATCGTAAGATGCAGGTAAATAAATTACAAAGGCAATATTGATAAAGTAAATATAAAAAAGTGAAATTTTAAAAATTTCACTTTTTTTGCGTGAAGAAAAGAAAATAATAGTGCCGATAATTAGTGATATATGAAAAACTATTGGCAACCTATAAAAAAACCAAGTAAATAAATAGCTTGGTTCCATATCCAAAGCAAAAATAAAATCACCATTTGTTAAGGTAGAGCCGGTCCATTCTAAAAAAAATTGTGTTTTAATAACCTCAGTAAGAAAGAGTTTAGGTTTTTGCCAGGAAGATGGTGAGCCTAAAAAAAACAAAATAAAAGACCCTAAATATAAATAAAAATAATTAAATATATAGTTAACTTTTTCTTTTGATGATCCAAGTAAATATAAAGACACTAACCCAATAAAAACTATTCCATTAAGCCTGACCAAAAGAACTGAACTGATTAGTAGCATTATAAATAATTTTTCTTTTATAGATGCATTTTTAATTCCACCTCTTTTCTTTTCAACAACTAGAAGATATAGGGTTGCTAAAAATAGTTGGAGTGCGAAAGGAATGTCTTTAATGTTGAACAATGCTTGACCGTTAAAAGATGGGATCATTAAAAGGAAAAGAATTACAAGTAAAGAATCTCTTTTGTTATAAAAATTATTAAGGAGAAGGTATGTCAAGAATAGAATGATAACAACATATATATTGATTGTGTTGTATCTCACAATATAATTAAACTCTTCAATATTGTTTATATTTACATTTGGATTATTTTGAAGTAAATTTGAAAAAAAGTTTAAAACTAACTGATTGTTTGAAAATATAAAAACTGGAATAGCAACGATATATCCATAAAATTCGTAATTATATGAATTGAACTCTGATAAAAAAGGATTGCTAGGGTCTTGAAAAAATAGAATACCCTTATCAATAATTCTTTTTGAAGTGCTTATGTGAGCCGAGTCGTCAAAAACAGTTCCACCATAAATTACTGAATTATATTGATGATATAAAAAAATAACCATCAAAAATAACATTAAGATATCTTCTTTTTGTAATTTTTTAGTATTCATTTATGCAAAATGCTTTTCAGTTTTTTATAAACTTTATCAGGAAAAAAAGATTTAATAAAAAGAAACAAATAATGCCTGGTAATTTTCTTTATAAATTTTAATTTAAAATTTATTGCCAGAAAAAATTGATAAATTCTAATAAATATCATATTAAGTGATGAAACATTGCAAACAATTAACTGATCTACTTTCCCAAAACTAAGAGAATTATTGTGGTTATATAAAACCTTCCAGTCTTTAGGTATTGTTTTTTTTATATTCTCTAGTGGTATCGATGTCCAATCAAGCACTGCTTTTTTATAATACGGATGATCATCACTTCCTTCTGAAGTAATCTTTCCAAAAAGTCGGGAATCATCAATTATTACAATATCTTTATTATTTTTTCTATAAAATATAGATTCTAGCTCTTTGATTATGGGCGAAGTTTTTTCTTTATAACCAGTGCCTTCTCCCGAATAGTGTGCATCTAAAAAAAATGTTACTCCCTCTTCAATTTCAGAACATAATTCAGGTAGCTTTACTGATGAGTCCCCTTCTATAATTTGTATATTATTTTTGTTCTCAAACTTTTCTTCGTTATATTCAACCCATTTTTTTTCAATTTCAATGCTGAATATTTGTTTGTACTCATTCATAACCTCTTGAAGGTTAAGTCCATAATATGTTCCTGTTTCAATATATATATTTGTTTTACTTAAACCTGAGAGTCTATAGAAATTAGGCTTTAATTTTGACATTATTAAATATTGTAGTTGATTGTTTGTAAAAATAACCCTTAGTAAGTATCAAAAAAAATTTTTGAATTTAGTAAATGTATGAAATAACAATAAATTAGTTTCTATAATTTTAATATGAATTTAATTTATGGAATAGCGTTTTATGTTTTGCAAATTTTATTCTTAAGAGGCCTATTAATTTCATATAAAAAATTAAAAAAAAATAAAATTTGATGTTGATAGTTTCTCAATTTTTGGTCTGAGTATATATATATTTTCACCAATTATTGGTTTTTTTATATTGGGAAATTTGACTCTTTTTTTAAACTTTTTTTTTAGTTTAAATACACTGCGCCCTTATTTCTTTATTTTATTTATATCTATGGTTTTAATGAATCTTAACGAAAAAATTAATCTTGATATAAATAAAAAAGATCTAAGCATTTTATATTTTTTTATTCCACTAATTTTATTTACTAGTTCTTATGGAATGAGATTACACTTTGATGCAACAGACTATCATTTAATTTCACAGAATTGGATACGAAATAGTAAGATAGTTTTTGGCTTATCAAATGTATATGCTGGCTATGGATGGTCAACAATTTATGAATACATACAAGCAAATTTTTGGTTTAATAAAAATTTCATATATTTACATTACATAAACGTAAGTTTCTTTATTTCTTTTTATCAATTTATATATAGTTGTATTTTTTCTTCAAGAAATAATTTTTTATGCATTGCTTCATTAAACCTTTTATTATTCGGTTTTCTTGACAATTTTGGTTTTGGAGGAGGAGGGAATACATTTCTACTCTTTCAAACTATTGGTAAGCCAGACCTTACAAGTGGAATAATATTTACAATTACAGGTCTTATTTTATTTAAGTTTCTTTTATTCAATGAAAAGATTAATGGTATGGATTTTTTCTTTGTGTCTTTATTTGCTCTATTTGCTTTTCAACTTAAAATTCTTAATTCAATCCTAATTTTTCTTTTAATACCTTTTCTTTTCGTTTACGTTAAACAAAATAACTTGTCTTTCTTTTCTACTTTAAAAAGTAATTTCATGATTTTGGTGGTTTTTGTTTTTTATTTAATAAAAAACGTCATAATCACTGGTTGTGTTATATTTCCAATTTCTTATACATGCTTAACCAGTGCTTCATGGTCAAATAAAGATTATGTTAAAAACTATGCTGAGGGTGTTCGTCTTGGAAACTTTGGAATTCCAAACTTATCTTCTTTTAACTTTAATGAGTGGTATTCACCATGGATTAACAATGCTTATAACTTTAATACTTACAGAAACTTTTTATTGTCCATAATGATAATAATATTTATAAATCAATTTTTAACTCCTTTTAATGAGGTAAAAATTAAAAAAATCTTTTTTCTAAGATTATTTCAAGTATTTTCAATTCTTTTCTTTTTGTATTCTGGCCCAACAGTTCGATACGGATTAGGAATTACTAATCTTTTAATTGGTACTTTAAGTTTAAAAAAATTAATTAAAAATAAAGGCTTAAACAATATATTGTTACTAATTTTTTGTTTAACACTTTTAGGAACCCCGAGGCTTTATTCATACAAATACTTTATTGATTCTCCCATAACTCCATTTGTTGTTGAATCAAAAATTGGAACTTATGAAAAAAATCCTAATGGATGGGGAGTTGTTACTCTCGATCCAGATTTTCAGTGTTATACAAGAATAGACTGTTTAAATTCGGCTTATGAAATCAATCCACTTAAATTAAAAAATTATATGCTTTTTAAACCAGTAAATAGGTAGGTTAAAAATCTCCAATAAATTGATCTATTATGTAGCTAGGCCTATTTAATACTTGATTGTTAATATTAGCTATATACATTCCAATTATTGAAAGACTTAAAAATTGTAAGCTTCCTATTAATAAAATAAGTGATGTTATACCATTTAAATTACTAAATATATTTGTAAAAATATTTATTACAAACAAAATAAAAAATGAGATAAAAAACAAAAAACTCAAAACTAATGGCTTAGAGGAAAAAGATATTAAGCCAGTTATGGCAAAGGCAATACTACCAAAAAATTTGTTATACTTTGCAACACCGTCGCTTCTATCCGGTCTTGTAAATTCAACACTTGTCTGTGTAAAGCCAACGTAACTTACCATTCCTCTTAAAAAAGGGCTTTGCTCATTGAATCTTAATAGTTCGTTTACAACCTTTTTATCCATCAACCTGTACTCTCCTACATTTCTAGGAATATCAATATAAGATAATTTTGAAATTAAATATAAACCAATTTTGGCTGATAACTTATTAATTATATTTAATCCCTCTCTCTTTGTCCTTCTTGCATAAACAACTTCATATCCCTCTTGCCACTTATCTATCATATTAGGTAATAAGTTAACAGGATCCTGGCCGTCTATATCCATAACGACTACAGCTTCGCTAAGTGAATGATTAAGTCCAGCTATAATGCAAGCATGTTGTCCAAATCTTCTACTCATTAATATTGTTTTATATTTTTTAGGATCTACGTTTGAAAGTTCTTTAAGTTTAGGTAATGTTTCATCAGATGAGGGATCACAAACAAAGATTACTTCATAATCAATTTTTAAATCTTCTAATTCACTGACAAATCTGGGAATAGATTTTTCTTCATTATAAACAGGGACAACAATTGTTATCATAGAAACACTATAATTCAAAAGTAAAAAATTGAATGATTATAAAAAAATTTTTGTGAAACTAAAAAAAATCAATCAAAAGTTAAGCTGATTGTTTTTTCTATAGCCTCTGCAGAGGAGTGTTTTGGATTCCATCCAAGTTTTTTTTGTAAATCTGTATTATATGAATACTTTACAACATCTCCACTCCAGCCTTCTTCTTGGGGTTCATAATTAACTAAAACATCTTTTTTAATTTTTTTTAATGTCATTTCAACAATCTCTTCAACTGACACCCCATCATCAAGAGGCGATACGTTTATTAAAAGATTTTTATAATTTTCACTGTAATATTTCATGGCATCAATTAGGTCTTCAAGAAAAATATACGGTTTTTTCTGTTTACCATTTCCTAAAACATTAAGCACATTTGGAGTTTGATCTAATTTTTTCTTAAAATCATATATTACTCCGTGTGTTAAATTTGGACCAACAACATTTGGAAATCTTAGAATAATATAACTTTCTAAAAAGTATGACGTTGAAGAGGAAATGTAACCTTCAGAAGCTAATTTCATAGCACCATAATAAGAAATTGGAAGTGAAGGTCCGAAACTTTCAGAGATAGGTTTTTCTGTATTTCCAATAACTGCAGATGATGAAGCAAAAATGATATTTTTTATTCCTAATATTTCCATTATTTTACAAATATTAACTGTAGTTAAAAAAGTATTATTTAAATCAATATTTGGCCCATTAACAAAGCCTCTTATATCTGAATTGGCTGCTAAATGCCAAACCCGATCAACTTTTATGTCGGCCAGAGAGTTAGTTAGCTCTTCTATAGATTCACTTAATGATAAATCTTTTTCAAAAAATTTGAAGTTGTCAAACTGTTCAAGTTTTACAATATTTTTTTTTGTACCCAAAGTAAAGTTGTCAATCCCGAAAACAGTTTCTCCGTTAATTAGTAAATCTTCAGCTAAAGAAGAACCGATAAAACCTGCGACTCCTGTAATGATATTGATTTTTTTATTTGTAATAATAAGTAATTTTATCTTAAAAATTTGCAAAGTGAGATATTATTATAATTTTATGAATCAATGTGTCATTATTGCTGGTGGACAGGGTAGAAGAATGAATAATGTCCTCAAAGACACTCCTAAACTCTTAATGGAAATTGCTGATAAAAAGTTACTAGACTACCAAATGGAAATCATTAAAAAAAACAACATTGAAAGTATTCATTTTTGCTTAGGGTTATATCACCAACAAATAATCGAATATTTAGAAAAATATTATTGTGAATTCAATTTCTCATATTCTATAGAAGAAAGACCACTTGGTACCTACGGTGCTTTGATCAATGCGCACGATTACCTTCAAGAAAATTTTATGGTTATGTATGGTGATATATTAACTTCTATAAATGCAAATAACTATTTTGAAAAATTTAAAAAATCAAAAGCTGATATTTTATTAGTTTCGAGATATACAGATCACCCAAGTGATAGTGATATTATTTTAGAAAAAAACAACGAAGTTGTTGGTATAAAAAAAGGAAATTTATTATCAGACAATTATATGCCTATAGGAAATACTGGAATTATGTTTATTAATAAAAAAACTATTGAAAGAACCATTGATGCCTTTCCCGTAGACATAACAAAGGATTATTTAATTCCAAATATTAGAAGATATAAAATTATTCATGAATTATCAATTGATTTCATAAAAGACGTCGGAACGCCGGAAAGACTAGCAAAAGTTGAAAATATAATTGAAAAGATTTATGACTATAAAATTATTTTTATAGATAGAGACGATACTTTAATAGAAAACTTGGGAGACAGCAATGATTGGCAAAACCTAAACTTCATTAATGGAGCTATAGATTTTATAAAGTTTGCTCAAAAAAAACTATATAAATTTGTATTAATAACTAACCAACCAGGTATTTCTAAAAATTTTTTTTCAGAAGACGATCTGTATAAAACACATTCTGTACTTCAACAAAATTTAATCCGAAACAAATGTTCTCCATTAGTTTCTATACATTATTGCCCTCATCATCCAGAGAAAGGTCATAAAAATGAAATTAAAGAATTAAAGATAAATTGCAAATGTAGAAAACCTAAAACTGGATTATATGATGAATTCATTAAAAAATTTAATCCGGATCTAAAAGATTATTTTTATATTGGTAATAGTGAATCAGATTTAGAATTTGGTAATAACATAAAAGCAAAAACTTTTATTATTAATAATAAATACGTTAAAGAATCCACTACATTTGAAAAAATAAAAAATTATTTATAAGTCAACTGATATTACATATAGAAAGATAAGCTAATGAAATCTTTGAAGTTCTTATTCTTTGGTAGAATTCCTTATATAGAGAACATTCAGGAGTTAGTTCTGTAAAATTAAAATAACATGAGTCTTCGTTAAACCTTGGCCTATGATACGTAAAAATAAATACTTGTTCTCCAATTATCAGATCATTTACATCGGTTAAATTTATATTGTCATTTAGATAACTTTTAACTGTATGCTTAGGTTTACAAACTAAAATTCTTTTATCATCAAGTATCTCAAGATAATTTTCGTTTAAATAATTACCAACTTCCTTACCTTTAAATCCCCAGTAGTCAGTTGCCCAATTACCACATCCATCTATATTTTCACTACAGTAGTATGCAGCTTTATTAATATTAACTAATTCGTTAAAGTATGTATATTTATATGGACCTAAACCAAATTGTGTAAAAAAAGCATAAAAAATCAATAAGGGTAAAAGAAATCTTAATCTACTTTTTAAATTTAAGTAATTTAAAACTTCAGTAAATATTATTACAAAATAAGGTAGTAAGAACAAAAAGTGTCTTAAGCCATCGTATGCAGTGGGTCTTAAAATAGGGAAAAGAATAAAAACTGAAAGTATAAAAACTAAAGAAAACTTTGAATATATTGATAGATCGATTTTTCTTATTAAAAAAATAAAAATAAAAAATCCAATAATTAAATTCAAAGGGAGGCGAAAAGTAAACCACTCTATTAAATAAGTTGGGGTAACATCTTGAGCTAATACATATTTTCCATTGACTAAAGTTGACCCTATCCACCCATGATTAAATTGATGATTTATACTTTTTAACAAGAATGGGACAGGCCTTAACCACCCTTGTGGAGATAAGATAAATAAAAATATAATCGATAAAAATAAAGATAGAAATACTTCAAAAATGTATTTAACTAAGTTCATCTTGGATTTAAAATTGTACAAAAATATATATGCAAAAGTAAAACAAATAAATAGATATGCATTAATTCTGATTGATGCAGAAAGTGATATTAAAAAAGCCGTAACAAGTATTCTTTTAATGTTTAATTCGCTAAATTTATTTTTTGAATATTCATTCAATACATAGATATTAAAAATCATAAGTTGCAGTAGATAAGGTATATCTTTTAAATTAAATAAAGCATGACCAGTAAAACTTGGTGTAAGTATCAAAAAAATAATAAAAATATTTGTATTTTTGTTTGTCCAATTTTTTTTTAATAGTTTACTTATAAAGTAAAGAGCTGTTACCACATATAAACTTAAAAATAAGTGCATTAAAAAATAGATAAATGAATCATTAGATATAAATATTGCAGAAACGAGTTCATATCCAAAATAATTAATAATATGTGAAAAAATATATATGGGAAATATAAGAACTAAGCCAAAATATTCGGTAGTTGTGAACTCATCAAAAATTGCATTATCAAAATCTAGATTAAGGATAGCAATCAATTTATCATATAGTTTGTGACTTCCAAATCTAAGATCTATTGTGTCATAAGTAGATCCACCAATAAAAATTTGATAAATTTGGTGTATAAAAAAGAAGATTAAAATATAGACCACAGTTCGATCAGAGTTTAAATTAAAATAAAATTGTTTTTTAAGGGTTTTCATTGTTTAAACTAATCGCCATATCTTTTGCCAATTCAATAGCTTTATCAGAATTGATATATTCAAAAGTACCAAATCTTCCAAGCGGCTCTATGTTAATTGATCTCAAATAATCTAATATTTTATCAGTGTTTTTTCTATGATCTTTATCATAAATTACATAAGCATACTTAAATGTATTGGTAAAAATACTCTCAATATCATTTTTGTTAACTAGATTACTTTTTTCTAAATCATTAATTATCGTTTGTTCTAAGTCTTTTTTTGAAAGATCTTCTTTTAATCCTGGTCTAAAAGTTACTTCAACCATCAAATTTGTATAGCCTTCTATGTGATAATTTTCTCCGAGAAAATTCAGTTTTGAAATTCTGTGAAAAATTAAATTTGGATCAGCTATAGTTATAGCAAAATTATCACCTAACACGTCTCCTTTTACTTTTAAACACGTTATATGGATTGAGTTATACTTTAATTTTTCTAAAGAATCTCTTATATCTTTAGGCGGCTTTGGATGAATCATTTTTATAATTTCATGAATTGGAATAGTAGAAATTAATTTATTAAAAGAATATCTATTGGAATTAGTTTCGACAACTAAACTTTTATCTTTTTCAATTTTAATTTTTTCGATTGTATTATTTAAATATATTTCAGGCGTGACTTCTATTTTTTCATAAAGACCGTTAACAATGCTTTGGAACCCTCCCTTTTTAGGGTAATGAAAATAAAGTTGATGAAGATACCCTTCTTTTGATTGTCCTTTAGCACTGTTTATAATATCTTCAGGCGGAGGTTTAGGGATTCTTTCTACCATTTGTTTGTCTAGAAAAGATGGTTCAAATTTCCAAATTTTTCTGTTATATGGCTCTAAAAATAACCTTGTTATTCCTTCTCCAAAAGTTTCGTAAAAAAATTCAAGCATATTAGATGATGGGTAGTTTTCATATGGATTATCAAGAAAAGTGTTGAGACAATAATTTTTATCTGAATCAGATAACCCATACAAATGATTTTCAAAAGGATATTTGATAAACCTTCTGTCGTGAAATATTCTATTCTCTCGCTTCAACTTATTCATTGGTGCAATTGAAATAATAAATTCTAAAATTTCTTGATTTTTTGAAAAAGTTATATGTGGTCCAATATCCCAAGATATCCCATCTTTATCTACAAATGACCTACATAGTCCTCCGAGAGATTCTTCCTTTTCAATAATTGAAACTTTTTCGTTATGAAAATATGCAAAAGCTAGTGCGGAGATGCCACCTCCAAGAACTCCGATTTTATTTACTGTATTCATTTATTTGCTTTTTTATTCTAAACGAGTTTTTTATTGTAGAAAATATTACCTTTGGAATTGTTGAAATAGGCATACCCCTGGAAGGTCCTTTTCTTTGAAAATATTTTATTGGCACCTCTGCATAATTACAATTTTTCGAAATACACTTTATTGTTAATTCTGAATTTAGTAAATGTTTATTTATCAATTCATTTTTCATTATCTCATTTATTAAAGTCCTTTTATAAATCCTAAAGCCGCTGTCTGGGTCGTTAGAATTTATTCCATAGAAAAATAAAATATATTTTGAGTAGAGATAAGTTAACAACCTTCTATACTTCTGATCATTTCTATGCTTTCTAACTCCAATGACTAAATCATTTTCTGGAAGTTTGTTAATCAAACTATTAATTTCACTCCAATCAAACTTGCCACCAAGATCAGAAAAAAATATATATTCTGAATTAGAAATTGACAAACCTTTTACTAAGGCCTTTGAATACCCTCTTCTCTGTTCAGATTGAGATAGATTTAAGTTATTTACTTCTGAAAGCTCTCTTAGCTTCTCACTAGTTCCGTCTGTACTGCCATCCTCAATTACAAAAATTTTGTCTATGAGTTTATTTTCACTAGATAATGAGAAAATTAAATTTAAATCTTTTTCAATTGACTCGATTTCATTAAATGCATTGAAAACGAGGTCCACCTTAAAATTATGCATTAATTTATTTAACTAAGCTCTGAAATGTCATTTTTAATTATATGAGCAAAATAATGAAAAATCATCATGTGTAAATCTTCAACTGGGCCATAATATTTTTTTTTCGATTGTACTAAAATTGGAAAATCTGAAATGCTTAACGCTTTTCCTCCATCAAAACCTAACAAAGAAAAATTTTTTACTTTTTCTTTTTTAAAATATTTAATTAAATTTAAAATATTTTCACTATTTCCTGATGATGAAATAGCAATTAATATGTCTTCTTTTTGAGGTTTGTAATTTTTAAGTTGTTCTACAAAAATATTTTTAAATCCGTCATCATTCCCTATAGCTAACAAAGAAGGTATGTTTGTTGATAGCGAAATCGCAGATAAAGAATTATCTTCTATTGTTAATTTATTCAAATCTGTTGAGGCGTGATTTGCAATTGCTGCGCTTCCACCATTCCCTGCTAAGAATATTCTAGAATTATTGAAAAACGATTTATATAAATTTTCATATAATGTTTCTAGATTTTCGTAGTCTATAAATTCTGAAATTGAAGTTAATGTTTTGACATATTTTTGAAAATTATTAAATGAATACATTATTAAATTATAAACATCTCAAGTTGAAGTATGTATTTTGTATATGACATTTATTCTTAAAAACATATTTAAACTCTAAAATTCGCAATCCGTCTTGAGAGCATTAAAAATAAAGAAGAAATAAAAATGTAGATAACTAAAAATAATCTCGAGTATCCATATACCCTAAAAACAATATAGATTGTTGATAAAGATAGTAAATTTATTAGTAAATAAAATAAATATCTTGAATAATGTAAAAGATATATCTCTATAAAAGGTTTAAAAATTTGAACCAAAAATAATGTCATAATAGAAACTGAAAAACTAATTACCCAATAAGAAATAATTTTTTCATCCATATTAATGTCGAAAAATAAATTCATATCTTTGAGTAATTGATATGTGTTTAAGTAAGGGCTATTATAAAAAATTCCGAAATTAAGACCTACTAAAATAATTATTCTAAATAAAAATAAAAACATAATTCACATTCTAACCAAAGAGTTGTGTATTTTAAATTTTTACAGCTTTATATTTAAAATACTGCAAAAATTTTAATTTCTTTCTTAAAATAAACGGTGTGAAAAAATATTTAACACTACTTGCAGGAAACCCTAGGGGTGGAGAGCGCACTTGGCAAAGTCTTTACAAGTATGTTTTAAATCATTTAAATTCTGATTTAGCAATTTGTACGGGTGATAAGTGGGTTTCAGATAACACTTTATTTAATAAAGCAGATTTTAAGTGGATTTTTCAAGAACCTGATAATTGGTTTGATTATTATGAGAAAAATTTTACAAATAACTGGTATGATTTTTTTTCCTTAGGTAAAGATACGGGTCTTTATAATTCTGGAAACATACACTTTGCTATAAAGGATATCATATTAAAAAACTATATTGACATCCTTGAATGTTATGACTTTATAATTTACTCTAGGTTTGATCAATTTTATACTGACTACCATATCGATGTTCCAAAAAATTCAAACAATATTTGGATTCCAAGTGGTGAAAATTATGATGGTATTGGTGACAGACATGCAGTGGTTCCAGGTAAAGAAGTAAGAAAATTTTTAAATATTTGTGAATATCTAGACTCTCCAGAGTCTATTAAAAATCCCCCTAAATATTTAAATTGCGAGACTGCATATAAAAGATTTCTACAACATGCAAACCTAATTGATAAAGTTAAAAGATATAAAAGAGAACAGTTTACATCATCATTAAAATCTGACAAAACTAATTGGAGGGTTGGGGTGTATAGTTTGTATTTTTATAAAGATTTAATGATTAAATATCCTGATGAATTTATTGATTCCATAGCAAATTCATTAAAAACTAACGGGATTTCTTATATCTTTAAAGAACCTGTCTTAGTTTTAAACTACATATACTTAATAACAAGAAGAAAATTTGGTAAAATTAAGAAACTATATCTTTAGCTTTTTTTCTAAGAAATTTTCTAAAATTTCTAAAACTCGAAAACTTACTCTTATGAAATCTTAGATATCTTTTTAATCGATAATATCTATAAAAATTTAACGTATTAAACATATACAATTTATTCAATTTTATTTTACTTGGATACCTTTTTGTAGCACTCATGTTAATTGGTGTTATCCAATCATTTGTAGACGAGCAATGCATTCCTGTTCCATCAAATCCTTCATTTCTAATATGAGATTTGTTTGGGTATAGTGTGAGGCCTTTGTTCATGAAAACTGCTTGATACCAATAAGCATCCCATGCACTTATTTTCCCTAATTCATTCTTAACTATTATGTCTTCCCAATCATATAAATTTTCAACATTAAATCTTCTTCTATCGTATTCACTTAATGATGATATAAAGTTTTTCTTATCATAATCTTCGTTTACAAATATTTCCCACCTATCACTCCATGTTCCCCAACCCCATGGTGAAATATACTTTGAGACACTTGAACCCGATTTTAAATTCAGTTGAGGATAAGAATATCCATTAATACACCACATTTCCTTCTTGTTAAGATATTTGTTTAATGCAGAATTCATATATGATAAAAAATTTGGTCCTAAAACCAAATCATCTTCTAAAATTATTAATCTATCATTTGTCTCAAAAAGTTCTGTAATAGTATTAATAATGTTTGTTCTACAATCTAAGTTTTTTTCCCTTAAAATAAGTTTTTTTGATCTAAAATTCCAATTCTTTTTTGCAACTTCAACTGTCTTTGAATGCATTTCTAAATCTGTTCTATCAGCTGGTCCATCTATACATATATATACATCACTATCTATAGATTCTTGATTTTTTTCTAGAGATTTTAACATTCTTTCAAGATGCATGGGTCTATCAAATCCAAAACAAAGTATGGTTGAGAACTTCATAACAACTATCATATATATATATTTTTTAAATGAGACTTATATAATTATTTAAACTATTAAAAAATTACATCAGAAATATTTATGCATTTATAATTTATTTGTAATAATAAATTAAAGCAAAATGATAAATTCTTTACTTTTTATATTCTTCTACTTTTTATGTTTTTATATTGGTAGAGGAATTGTAATTATTTTTGAATTCCTGCTTAAAAAGAAATTTTTAGAGTACAAAATTTTTGAAATTCCTTTGTATGTCTTTTATCCCATAATTTATCTATTTTTTGTTGGGAATGTTGTCGTGATTTCTAATTTCTTTACAAAAGGTATCAATATTATAGTTTTTATAATTTCAACAGTACCTGTTGTATTTAATTTATTTCAAAAAAGAGATTGGAATAAACAATTCAATATAATGAGTTTTACAACTTTGTTTATTCTTGGGCTTAGTTCGAATACTATAACATTTCACCAAGATGCAGCTTCATATCATTTAAGTCATCAACAATTTATTAGGACAGAAAAAATAGTTCTTGGCATGAGTAATTTACACGTTAGGTATGGTTTTTCTTCCATGAGTGAGTATGTAAACTCTTTCTTTTGGCTTAATAACAACTTTCTTATTGTTCATTTCGTAAATCTAATATTTATATCAACTTTTTATTTATTTTTTATATGGATAATTTGTAATTCAAAAAATTTTTATTACAGACTCGCTACATTGACAATTTGTCTTTATGGAATTTTAGATAATTTTGGTATAGAAGGAGGAAAAAATGGATATTTTGATATAGACAGTATTGGTAAACAAGATGGTGCTTTTGCTATATTATTTTTCTTTTCTAATTTCTTTATAATTAAGCAAATAATAAGTCGAGAACAATATAGAAATGAAAACTTACTTTTTATATTACTTTTTGTAACTTTTGCAATTCAGTATAGAATTTTTGGTTTTTTATCTTTAGTAGGAGTTTCAATTATAGTTTTTCAAAATTTGAAAAAAATTAATTTCAAAGTTTTTCTTTTTCCATTAATTCTAGGAATAATATGGACTTTTAAAAATTACCTGACTACATCTTGTTTAATTTTTCCAGTAGCTATTTCATGCTTGCCTTCATTGTGGTCAGATAAACACTTAGCTATTTCACAAAATGAAGAATTAAGGTTTTTTCATAAAGCTTTCAATATTAACTCAGAATCTCTTTTCGATTGGTATTTTAAATGGAGTGATAGATATTTAAATTACTATATCTCAATAAATTTATTGATAAGCTTTTTATTAATCATATTATTTATTCACATTTTCTTTAAATTTTCTAAAAAAAATAATACTGTAAAATTATTAACTTTTCTTTATGTATTATTTTTGTTATTAGCTTGGATGTTGTCGGCTCCATCAATAAGATTTGGTTCGGGTATTTTTGTACTTTTAGTATGCTCTTACTCGTTGTTTTTTTCTGATTTACGATTTTCAAAATTAGATAATTTTTTTAACCAAAAACCAATGCTTTTATTCCTAATATTTTTAACAGTAATTAGTACTCCTTTATTTGATAATTACAAAAATATTAAATCAAATATTGAACCCAAAAAGATTGAGCCAATGTACCTTATATATGAAAAAAATTTAAATAATTGGGGAGAACGAGTAAAAAATATTGATGGTCAAGACGTAGAATTTTGTTGGATAAATAAAAATTGCATCCCCCCTAATAACAATAGAATTGAAGAATTTGATAAGTTTTCCTATAGGGTAATGAAGGTTATTGAAAAGTAGTAATCAAATTGTAGTTTTGTTCAAAATATTTTCTTCAAGAAATAAATGAATTTATCACAGAAGAAATGTATGAAACATCTTTTGAATTTAAATTGTTTGAAGACGGTAACCAAAGTATTTTTTTAAAAATACTTTCTGAATACCTCAGATCACTAGTTTTATATTCACTTAAATATTTCTGTAAACTCAAAGCCGGATAAAAATCTCTTGTTTCAATACCTTTCCTGTTAAGCGTATCAGCAAGAATTCTTTTGTTTTTAATTGTATTTAATTTAATATCATAAAACCATGGCAGCTCATTGTCTTTAAACCCTATAAAAGAAACGTTCGGATTATTAATTGTTTTTTCATAAACTTTAAGTAATGTTTTTTTATTTTTTATAAACTTTTCTATTTTGTTAAACTGCGATAATCCTAAGGAGGATTGTAAATCAGTAATTTTGAAATTTAAACCGAAACCCTTATGCCAATCATTTTTATCTTTAACCCTATTAAAAGATTTTAAATCTAATAAATAATCAAAATATTTTTTATTGTTTGTAAGTATCATCCCCCCCTGTCCCATCGTAATTAATTTATGGGGTGTAAACGAAATAATACTTAAATCACCTAATGAACCACACATCAAATTTTTATAAGAAGATCCAAGAGCATGAGCAGAATCTTCAATAAATTTTATATTGTTCTTTTTGCACCAATTAAAAATTTTTTCCCCATCTCCGGTTCTTCCATTTAATGGCACGAAAATAATTGCGTCTATATTTTTTTTAGTTAGTAATTTATCATAAGACATACACAGGTCTTCATCAACATCTACTAATACTGGCTTTGCGCCTGCCCAAATTACTGCGTTTATCGTAGCAATCATAGTTAGGTTTGGTACTGCTACCCTGTTTCCTTTCCCTATACCTGCTGCTAATAAGCTAAGGTATATAGCAATTGTTCCATTCGGTACAGATAAGCAATATTTTCTATCAACAAAATTTTTTATTTTATCTTCAAGCTTTTTTGTAACCTTGTGTTCTGTTATCCATCCACCAGAGTTTAAGTAGCTTGATACACTATTAACGTCCTCTTGGTCAATGTAAGGTTCAACTTGGTTATATTTCAAATTCTTGTCCTGTCTATATCAGATCCAAAATACGGTCCATTTTTTGTTTCTATAACTATTGCATCCTCAATAATAAAATACTCGTGAGCACCATTAAACTGAACTATCATCTCACCTTTGTTTACAATATGAGCAGATATAAATTCACCTGATTCTTCGTATAAGTTACATTTAATACAGCCCCTGACAACATAAACCGTTTCGTTGGTTTTTGTAGACTCTCTTGGAAATGTATTGTGATAGTGAGTTTCAAGTCTTTTGTCTTTTTCGTAGTTCCAAATACCAACTTGAATAAAATTCTCATCTTCTGTTAAGAAAGTTAGCCCTTTGTCTGATACCTCTGGTCTTATTATGGAAGCTAGGTGGAGTTCTCCTGAATATATTTTTTCTATTATTTCTTTATTCATTATTTTCTGAATACCATTCTACAGTTTTTTTAATTCCTTGGTAAAGATCAATCTCTGGTTTCCAATCTAGAATTTTATTACCTAATTTTCCATCAACAGTCTTTTTCATTACACCATCAGGTTTTTGTATATTATAAGTAAATTCACCATCCCATTTAATTTCACTAGCTATTGCTTGAGCAATTTCAGTAACTGAATACCCTTTATTCACCCCTACATTAAAAAAGTAATAACCCGAATCTAGACTTAAACATTTAATCAATGCATTTGCACCATCTTCTACATACAGCCATTCTCTAATAGGTTTTCCTGTACCCCAAATTTCAATAGTTTTTCTGTTTTCTTTTTTTGCATCATATATTTTTTTTACCAGAGCTCCTAAAGCATGTGATCTTTCTTCTTCGAAATGATCATTAGGTCCATACATATTTGAAAATACTACGTTCATGCTTGTTATATTGTATTGATCAAAGAAACTTTTTCCTAATCCAACTGTTGTTCTCTTAGCCATTCCATAATTAAAAACTGATTCATGCGGAGGTCCGTTCCAAAAATTACTCTCTTCGTAAATTTCTAGATTTCCTGGATATGCACAGTTAGAAATAGGATTAATTATCCTATTTACATCACAATTAACTGCTGCAGAGTAGATATTTGCTGACATAATCATATTTTTATGGAGTAAATCAGCTTGATATTTATAGCCAAATGATATTCCACCTACAAAAGCAGCACAGTTGATAATTGATTCTATATTATTACTTTTTAAATAATTTTCTAATTCATTTTTATCAGAAATATCTACATGCTTCTTACCCTTAATTTCAATAAAATCATTTCCCTGAGCACTTAATTTGTTTTTTACATGTTTACCTAAAAAACCTTCTGATCCAATAATTAATGTTTGTTTATCCATTGCACTACTAATAAATATTAATATTAATACTATTATTATTTGATTATGTCCAGTAAATATAAATTTGATATAACTTACGTATTTGGAGCTGGAAGAAAAACTAAGTTGTCTTCTGATGAAGATTTTGGGAAAGAGTTTTTTTACGGATATCCTTATTTTAAAAACAAGAATTATTCTATGAACATAATTGAAACAGTTGGAAGAAAAAGGTCTTACATAATTTCTTTTTTAATTAGGTTATTGGATACTGTTTTATCCAAAGGAACAAAGTTGACCTTTTACATGATAAATCTTATCACAATAAATAACTTGTTGGAAATCTATAGATCTAGAAATATAGTCTCATCTAATCACGGTATTGGGATGACCTGCTTTCCGTTTATAAGATTATTTAAGTTTTTTAAGAATATAAATTTTATTGTTATAAATTCTGGTTTGTTTGCTATGAAAAAAAGCTACCTTATCGTCAGGATACTCAGAAAAATTGTTTTGTCTCTATTTTTAAATACAGTAGATATAATAATCTTTACAAGTAGAAGCGAATTTAATTATGCTAAAAAGCGATATCCAAAATTCAACGATAAATTTATTTGCCATCCATTTTGCCTCGATTTAGATTTTTGGAAACCAAAAAAAGAAATAAATAATCATGATAAAGAAGGAATTCTCTTTATTGGCAGCAATGGACATAGGGATTTTAATTTGGTAGTCGAAATTGCTAATAAGCTTCAAAATATACCTTTTACATTTATAACAAAAATAATCAAGGATTCTGATATTAAATCCCAAAATGTTAATAATATACTTGGAGACTGGAATGCAAGTTATTTATCCGATCTAGAAATTAGAAACTTCTATGAAAATTCACGCTTGGTAATATTACCAATAAATAATACTCTGGTTTCATCAGGTCAAAGTGCTGGGCTTCAAGCAGCATCTGTTGGAACTACTGTTTTAACGACTCGTACAATAGGATTCTGGGATTATGACAAATACAAAGATTCTGAAAATATTATTTTTGTTGAAGGTAATAAGTTAGATTTGTGGGTTGATAAGATAAATGAAGTTTATGAAAATCAATCTTTGCTTGATAAAATTTCGCATAATTCAATTGAATTAGTCCAAAAAGAGTACGATCTCAGCAAATTTAATCTTGTCCTTGAAAAATATCTTAAACTATAAATTATATGTTTAAACTTTCTATCGCAACAAGTTATACGAATCCTGAAAAAAGAATGGACCCTTGGAGAGAGGCGTTGGCTTGCTATGAAGATTTAGCAGATGAAGTAGTAAGGAGTGGTGAAGACTGGCCATATGAGTTTACATGGGATTATATAGGTAAAGTTTTTAATGAGAGTTATCAAAAAGCAACCGGCGATTGGGTTATAAGAATGGATCTTGATTATTTTTTTCATGAAAAAGATTTTGAGAATATTAGGAAAGTTTTAGGAGATAATTTTGACAAACCTGCTGTTGCTTTCCCAAAGTATCAATTCTTTACTCCGGATAGATATGCATTAAAAACTAATATCGTAATAGCGTACAATAAAAAAAATTTTCCACAGATAGAATTAAATGGCGGAGGCGATCTATGTTTACCTACTATAAATGGAAAAGAAATTCTTCCAAACGATGTTCCTATCTCTAAAGTATTTTTATGGAATTATGACTCAATGTTTAAGACAAAAGAAGTAATATCTGAGGATAGGGCAAGATTTGCAAGAGCGTGGTTTAGATATTTTGGTGACTGGGGCAAAGGTGAAGGAGATGATCCAGAAAAAGCGTTTGATACATGGTTTAATATGATTCAAGGAAGATATAAAAATCACAAAAAATTGATGACTATTGATAATCACCCAAAATACATAAAAAAGAAAATTGAGAATTTAAATCAAGAACAATTTGGATTCGACGCTTTTGGGTTAAAAGATAAAATGCATCAGGGAAAAATTAAAAAGTTAAAAAACTTCCTCATTAAGTAAATTTTTAAAGAAATATTTATTCGATTGTTTTAAGAAATAGCATATATATCAAAATTATTAACAAAATTAACAATAAGTCAAATTATTAAGATTTATAAAGTAAACTTAAGTTTTTAAGTTATCTTTATTTTTTTGAATTATTAGATATGCTAATAAAAGAAAATACGCAATTATTAATATTATTTTGTATGTCGAAACAACCTGGATTTCATACAAATAATTTACAAAATCTTCGTTTTGTGCTGGTAAATTAAATTTCTTTAAAAGACTAATGAAACTCTCTAGATCAATAAAAAAGAAAAGCAATTTAAATATGGCAACCCCAAGGAAACTTGTCACAAAAATTTTAAAGTAACTTTCAACTTGTAATATTGAATCAAGGTACCCTAAAAGATATTCTGGTTCAACATATTTAATTTTTCTACCAAAACTATTCATTTCTTCAATTGTTGATAGTTGCGTTAATGTTGTAGTTTCGAAAAACAATATAGAAAAAAGTGAGAAAAAACTTAACATTACTAATACTTTTCTAAATAAAGAAAACCCATTTAATTTATGATGCATAAAAAAATAGATGATTGAAAGTGGAACTAAAGAGTATAAGTATCTGAACCCATACGAAGAAGCTGCTGATTTCCACAATAATACCGCCCCAAAAGACTGGATGAAAGGAAGAAGAAAAATAATAGTTATGAAGATATTATTTTTTTTACTTATAAAAAATGATGAAAATATCCCAAAAAATATTATTGGTGAAAACCAAAAAATTCCAAACTCTTTACCAAAAAGTATTAAAAAACTATTTTTAATATTTTCTATTACAAAAGTAAATAAACTTTCACTTACAAAATAACTCTCTAGCACTCCGCTTGTACCATAAATAGTTTGTGGATTGATAGTAATAATTCCATAAATACTTTTTGAAATAAGGCAATATATTCCAATACAAATTAGGGTTGAAAATATAAAGTAAGGGTTGATATATAAATTTTTATCAAATCTTTTTTTAATGACATAAGAAATCAATAAAGGAATTATCAAAGAATAATAATTTACTAGCCTGACTAGTAATGAAATCAATATTGTAATTGGAATAATAAATGCATACAAATTTTGATTTTTTTCTAGATAATATTTAAAAGAAAAAAATATTATTAATGTAATTGAAAACGTTTCGTAAACATGAGACATAGAAAATCGTTCAAAAGCAAAATATGAAACACCGGAAGCTGAGTAAATTAAAGTAATTTCTAATAATGTGGTTTTTGCATTCAATAATTTTAAGCATTTATTCAATAGGTAGATTGTAAAAAACATATATGAGACCGAGGAGAAGGAATATAATAGTAATTTATAATTCATAAATACTATATATTTATCCTTTTGGTAATTTTGCAAGAAGCTATCAATTAAATTACCTATTAATAAAAATGGACTTGAAAGCATTCCCGAACCAACAAATCCTTTTGGAGCTATTTTTCCATCTAAGTTGAACCTTCTATCTTCATAACCCATTAATTGATTTGAGTAATCAAAGTCAAAATCTTGGGAAATTGTTTCTGCATGTGAGTAGTAGTCATAATCGTCTCCACAGCAAAAAATTCCGTCTTCAAATCTAAAATCAATTTTAAAAAATAGTAAAAAAAGAATTACTAGTAATACAATCTGAAAATTTCTATTTCTAATTAAACTCATTGTTTTTAAGCTTTGTAATGTTATTAGATTCAATATCATTTTCAATATTTTGAGATATGAACAGTAGGATTATCGAAATCAATAAAGACATTAAAGAAATAATTAACCATGATCCTTTTGGAACACTTTCAAGGATAAATAAAATTCTAATTATCGAATATAAAGATAAAAACATAAATAATTGAGAAACAATATCAATTAGAGCTGAAAATTGTAAATTTGAATACCTTAGTTTCACTTTAATTTTTCTATAATAAGAAACTATTGTGAAATACAATAATTTAAATAGCATTGTGTTAGCTTTCAACTGACTTTTTTCGTCGCCATAAGTCACTATATTTTGGTATTGGCCAATTTTTAACTTATTCTTTTTTGAAATATTTAGTACATAATAAATTAGATAGAAAGGATACCCATATCTATTGAATAATCTTTTGACAGAAAAGTTTGATGAAATTTTTTTTGACATAAAAAATAAACCATTTAAAGGGTCATTTATCTTCCAATTTCCTGTAGTTAATTTAATCAATAATGACGCCAATGCATTTCCAAGGTATCTAACAAAAGGTATTTTTCCTTTAATTCCATTTTTCCAAAATCTGTCACACTTTATAAAATCAAAATTTTCATCTTGTCCTTTATTGGACAAATATAGAATATCGTTATTGTCGAACTGATTATCTCCGTCAATTTTAATAAGATATTCTGAATCTAATTGATTAAATATATCCAATCCAACTTCAAAAGACTTACCTGCACCAAGATTTTTTAGGTTTTTATGATATATAAAATTTTCTTTATCTAGATAATCTTGACATTTTTTATAGGTAAAATCAGAACTATTGTCATCAACTAAAATTACATTATCAAAATGGGGGTATAAATTGTTTAAAAGATTTTTAATTGTCTTATCTTCGTTATAAGCGAGGATTAGAAGTGAAGCCATAATTATGTATTCTAACAACTAAATTGTATATAAAAATTATTATTAGCTAAGTTAAAAAGGTATGGAACGTTTTAAATATAGGTATACCAAATTATTATTTTTGATAGTCATTAAGCTACAATACATTTATCTTTATGTTTTCTATTATTTGAATAAAAACAAAGAACTTCTTGAAATAATCAATAAAAATAGAACCTATCTGAAAACAATAAAAAAATTTTTATCAGAAGATAGTTATGCTCAAAATGACTATGGTGTCCAAAGGAGAATTTACAATAATCTCGAAAAAGAAATTGTTAAAATTCCTACTTATAGTGACTTATTAATATTTTTTATAAAAAAACTTTTCAATAACAAAGTTAATTATTTAGAGATTGGGGTGTCTGTACTTAAAAATTATCTTCAAATAAATAATGGAGTGTCTGACTCAAATATAGTTGGTTTTGATATAAACGATTTAAATCCAAATTTTATAAATTTAAATAAAATACAAAAAAATAATAATAATTTGATATATTTCAAAGGTAATGTTCTAAGTAAGGAAGATGCTGAAAAATTCAATGAAACCTTTAAAGATAAGTTTGATTTAGTTTTTTCTGATGCATTGCATGAGCCTGAAGCAATTAGGTCCGAATACGAATTAATAATAAAAAATAACTTAAAAAACAAATTTTTAATTTACTACGACGATTTAGATTTTGCTGGAATTGAAGATGAACTTGGAAAAATAAGAAAAGATTTAGAAAACAATTTAGATGAAAGTATTAATTTTTACACTTTAAATATATATGGCTGGATTGGTCAACATGAGAAATTACATAAAAATGGTATATTAACTACATTTGATCTAGAAGAATTTTTAAAGCTAAATAACATAAAGCTGTTTAATTTGAAAAAAATTGATTAGTTTAGGTAGTGACTTTTTTTCTATAAAAGGTTTCAAAAATAATTAATGAAACTAACAATATAGTTAATAATATGCCTAAGTTTATTTTTATTACGCCTGAATAATTCCAATGGTTCAAAGAAATGAAATATAATACATATGACAGAATAGAAATGATTTTAACTCCACCGTCATTTAGTAAAGCAAACTGTAGACAGAATAAAAGGGTTAAAAAACTACCTAAGCTGTAGAGATTGAATCTTAGAGGTGGATACCAGCCGATAAATGACCAAAAAATAAAAGATACTGAGAAAATTAAAAATAATTTTAATAATACATTTTTATGTAAATTTTTAAACTTGTCATTAATGTTTTTAAAATTTAATAAGCACAAAACTATTAACACAGAAAGATAGATTGCAGTTTTAAAAAAATCAACCAAATAACATTTAAGAAATAGGGGTATTGACATGCAATAATATTCTGAATTTTCTAGATTAAAGTTAATATTTTCATATCCTGCTAATAAATAATCTTTTACCCAAATAAACTGATGCCAGTATTCAAGAGCAGAGTTATAAGGATCATATCCCATAGCACTAATAAATATATTCCATGTTAAAACTGGCGTTATAAATAGAACAAAAGAAAATAATAGACTAGGAAAGTTTAGCAATATTTCATTAACAGATTTCAATTTATGCAAAACAAGAAATAGCAATGGTAAGGCAAAAGTCATATTGGATAAAGCTAAAACCCCTAGAATAAAACTAAATAAATAAATCTTTTTATATTCTGAAAATTGATATGTAAGAAAATAAAAAGATAATGAAAATTGCAGAACAGTCAAGGTTTGATGAGCAGAATCAAAAACACCCCACTTCACGACTGGTGATAAAGATAAGAAAAATAGTATACTAATAATTTTTTTTGTATCTAAAGTAATTTTTAATTTCAATAATGAATCAACAAAGAATTTACCTGCCATAGAAATAATTAATATATGAGTTAAAGTAAAAGATAAAAATTTATGAATCAAACTGTTTGAAAAAAAAACATTTAATATTTCATAAAACATTTTTACAGTAAGGATATACAAAGGTCTAGTTTGATAATTGTAATCATATTTGTATATAGATTGAAAGTCATAGATTCCGACTAAATACAATTCTTGATCACAACTAACAGGTACGTAGTAAGAAATATTTGATTTATTTATATTTTTTTTCACAAATTCATTACATTCAAAATAAGATGAATTTGATGGAAAGATAATAAATAAGAATACGTAGAGAAATATAAATATTAATAAGTTTACTAATATAATTTTTCCGAACTTTAAATTCATAGCTAAGGTCTCAGTATATTAAATTTAACATTACTGTTTTCTCTAAAATTATAAATCATTGATAAGGCCCAAATTAACAAAGTGCTTCCATGAATATCTGGTTCATTGAATCCTTTGGTTATATTTAAACCGTAATAATAGATTTGGCTTTTTCCAATATAATATGAAAAACCACCATCATTTGGAAAATAGTGATTGAAGATTAATTCTTCAACACTTTGAAAAAATAAATCTATCTCATCCTTTCTATAGTCTGTAAATCTACTGCATCTGTATAAAACATAGACTATATCAACAATGTCACACCCATATCCTTCTGGCTTGATTGTTAAACAAGTATCAATTAAATTATTAGGCTTGTGCACAGGTTCTCCTAACCAATCTAAGCCAGTTAAAACTTTCATTGCACCATTAATTAATTCATTTTTTTTTGGTATATTGTTTTTAAAATAACAACCTGTTTCTTTATCCAAAACACTATTAGAAAAATTAACTAACTCATTTTTCATTTCAACATATGATTTATCTTGTTTTTCTTGTGATTCAGCAAACACACAAAGTGCTGAAAACTGAGCACCGGCATTCCATGGTTTAGACCAATTTAATGAATTTAAATATGCTGTAATATTGCTTTCTCTAAATATACTGTCATGATATTTTTTATTATTTTTCGATCCTACCTGGTATAAAGTAGAGATTGCTTGTTTAGTTTCAGCTCTGATAAATTCTTGTATTTCTTCTTTTTTAGATTTAACATTGTTTTTTCCATTTAGCAGTCTCTTAATATTCCTTTTAGTTTCTTTTAGAGGAGAAAATTTATTTATGTTTTCTAGATAGCTTAAGTCAATAAAGGAGGATTCTGAAAAATTTTCATTATCATTATTTTGAAATTCATTTATGTAATTTAACCAACTTTTTTTTTGGTTTTCTGAAATGTTCTTCCATTCATCAATAATATATAAACTCTTAATTGCAAAACAACTAAACCCTAATTCAATTTTTTTTCCTTCTTCGGTACTTCCTTTTTTAACTGGAAAATAAGCATGGGGCTTATCTTTTTTCAAACTATTTAAAAAATCTAAGTAACTTTCTTTAAAGTCTTCATTAATTTTTAATTTCATAACCATTAGCCATTAAGTTAATAAAATAATATTTGTGAATAATTTTGTGTACGCAGCAGATAAAAATTATAACAAACAGCTATTTTACTCAATCTATAGCTTACTAGATAACTCAAATACACATATAGATTTACATATAATACACAAGGAACCGGATACATTTTTTGAATACAAAAATTATATAGAGAAAAAATTTTACAATTTATCGATCACACTATATCCATTTCAATATAAGAATATTAATTTTCCAAATTTGAAAAACAAACATGTCTCTGAGGCGACTTATTACAGGCTATTTATAGATAAGATTATTCCTCAAAATATTGAAAGTTATATTTATTTAGATGCTGACATTATTGCAATTAATAATTTTGACAGTTATTTAAACAAAGCAACTTTGAAATTAATTGAAAGTGATTATATTGTAGCGTGCAGAACGGATTTCAATAAAGATGCAGGGAATGAAGAGTACTTTAAAAACCTTGGGATGTTCTCATCGAAATACTTTAATGCAGGTGTGATGATAGTTGATAATAAAAAGTGGATAGATAAAAACATTGGTGATATGGTTCTTGAAAGACTTGAAGAAATAAAAGATAAAATAAATTATTGGGATCAAGATGTTTTAAATAGTTTAATTGATGGTAAATATATTGAACTTAATGAGGAGTTTAATTATCCTATAAATCTAGCTTCACCGACTTTTCTTAAGAAAATTAAAAAAAATGCTTTATTGATACATTATCAAGGAAATAATAAACCTTGGAATATAAGGGGATGCTTTAATATAGCAGCATCTTTTTATCAAAATATCGCCTTAGTAACTGAAGGAAAATATCATTTAGTGAAAACTGTCAGAAAAATTGATTTAATTTACCTAATTAAAAAGACTATTAATTTAGAGTTTAAAAACATATCTAAAAAAATAAATTTTTATAAAGAATCCATCAAAATAATATTTTTTTAATTATGGTTAATACGTGAATGTATTGGTTTTTGGCAGCAAAGGATTGGTTGGTAGATCAATTGTTAAAAAATTTAATTCTTCATCTATTAATTACAATGTAATTGAATCATCAAGAGAAGATACTAATTTATTTTCATTGAGTGAAACATCAAAAAAAATTAAGGCATCTAATCCAGATATAGTGATAATTGCAGCAGCTAAAGTTGGAGGAATTTATGCAAATAATACCCAACGATTTAATTTTATAATTGAAAATCTAAAAATATCAATGAACATATTTGAATCATTGGCAAATTTTCCAAATATAAAAATTGTCAACATCGGTAGTAGCTGTATTTATCCTTTGAACGCCGAAAGTCCTATTGCTGAAGAAAGCTTAATGACAGGAAAATTAGAACCAACAAACTCTCCTTATTCAATGGCAAAGCTTTCCTCTCTTGAAATTGCTAAAACAATGAAAGAACAATTTGGACATAAAATTTTAAACCTTATGCCTACAAATTTGTATGGACCGAATGATAGATTTGAAGAATTTAATAGTCATGTAATTCCAGGTTTAATTTATAAAATGCATAAAGGAAAAATTGGCAAGTTTGATAGAGTAGAAATATGGGGCAGTGGAGCTCCTTTAAGAGAGTTTATGCATGTTGATGACCTTTCATCTGCAATTGAGTTCCTAATAGAGATAGATTCTAGTCATGAGCTTTTAAACATTGGGAGCAATGAGTCGATCTCAATAAAAGAGTTGGCAGAATTAATTAAAAAAATTGTAAATTATGAGGGAGAATTAAATTTCAATTCCTCTTATCCCGATGGTAATCCTAAAAAGTTATTAGATTCAAGTAAATTAAACAATCTAGGTTGGCAAAGTAGCATATCTTTGGAAGAAGGAATTAAAGATACATATAACTGGTATGTAAAAAATATGAATTAAACTTTAGGATATTCCCATGTAGGTTTAATTAAATTCTCTTTTAATAAAACTTGCTCTTTTTTTGCAAGTTCAATATCAGAATCTACCATCATTTTTACTAGTTCTTCAAATTTTGTACTAGGCTCCCATTTGATACGTGTTTTAGCTTTTGAATAATCTCCTAATAGATAGTCAACTTCGTTGGGTCGTAAATATCTTTCAGAGGTTAATACATAATCTTCCCAACCAAGACCCACTAAATCAAAAGCTATTTTTAAGAACTCTTTAACAGTGTGGCTTTCACCCGTTGCTAATACCCAATCATCAGGAGTATCATATTGTAACATTTTCCACATGCCTTCTACATAATCCCCTGCAAAACCCCAATCTCTTGAAGCATCAAGATTTCCCAAAGTTAACTTACCTTGTATGCCAAGATGTATTCTTCCTACAGCTCTTGTGATTTTTCTAGTAACAAAAGTTTGGCCTCTTAATGGAGATTCATGATTAAACAAGATTCCATTTACACAAAATAAGTTATAAGAATCTCTATACATTTTTGTCATATTATGGGCAAAAACTTTGGATACAGCATATGGACTCCTAGGGTCAAACGGGGATTCTTCAGTTAGTATTATTTTTGATTTGCCACCGTACATCTCTGAGGATGATGCTTGGTAAAATTTTATTTCTTTATCTGAGTATCTAATTGCTTCAAGTAGTGATAACGAGCCTATAGTGCCAGTTTGAGATGTAAACATTGGGTTTTCAAAAGAAACCATTACATGAGATTGTGCTGCTAAATTATATATTTCATCTGGAGAAACTGACTGCACAAGTGTGTTAAGCGAAGAAGGATCCAGTAAATCAGAATAATGAAGTTTTAGTTGGCCTGTAGTCGAATAGTTCGAGATTAAATTATCAATTCTCTCAGTATTAATTGAGGATGATCTTCTTACTGTTCCATGAACTTCATAGCCTTTTTCAATTAATAATTTACTTAAATAGCTACCATCTTGGCCTGTTATTCCAGTAATTAGTGCCTTTTTTTGCATTATATTATTTTCTCCTATCAGATTTTAATGTTCTTTCACTTAAATAGTATCCTATGAAAAAATAATAAATTAAAGGAAACTGCACTCCTTCCATTGGTATATCCACACTAGCCATAAACAAGCAAGGAAGCATAAAAGTAAATGCATGATTTTTTAAATCTGAGGATCTCAGAAGTCTAACTAGTTCAATATTTAAATATATGAATAAAGCTAAGTTTATGAAACCGCCCCTAGCAAAAGTATTAACAAAGTAATTATGTACATTTTCATTTAAACCATCTCTTCCTAACCTGCCGGGAGCAGAGGGGTCTGTCATTACTGGAATTATTTCACCATAGCCATAGCCTCTAATTAATCTATTATTGTCTTTTAAGTCTTCAAAAACATCCTGCCAAATATCTAATCTCCAATTAGTTGTTGGATCAGTTGAATAAATTCTTCCATCTTGAATATAAAATGAAAAAAAGACATCTTCTGTACTTTTCTCTTCTGCAATTTTCTTAACTGCTGCTGGTAATTCTTCGACTATGCTTAAATCTGATTGATTATTAGAAGTATCAAAAGTTACACCACTGACCCTTAAACTAGAAATCGAAAAGATCCCTATGCTTACAAAAATCAATAATATGATTTTTAACCTTAATTCTTTTAATTCTTTAAAACTAAAAATAGTATTTAAGATAAAAAACAACACCAACCCTCCAACAGCGCCTCTGCTGTTGGCAGCTACTAGAGGAAGGAATAAAGAAATTAAAAAATAACCCCAAAATAAACCGAATGTATATTTGGATAAATATTGTTTTATATAAAAAGAGCTAGCAATAACTATCATCACCATGTCAGAAGCTTTCATAAATTGAAATTTATCTGAATTGCTTTGGAAAAAAGAAATAATAAAATTTGGATAGTTGCCAGTTTGGAATATGTAAACAAATAATGGCATCAATAACATTAAGGACTTGGGTATTAAACCATTCGATGAAAAACTAGCAATTATCATTCCAAAATAGACAAATGCTATTGTCCATATATAAGAACTTACTTTAAAGTTATATAAACTTATGTCCGAAAAATTAATTAAAGTTCTTACTAAAAAATAAATTATTATTGCTTTATGAATAATGGTAAATCTTGTTTTTTTAAAATTAAAAAACTGCTTTGGCCTTCCATAAAATAAAAAATATATAGATAAGGCAAAACAAAAACCGATTGCCAACTCTCCCAGGAGAAAAGAAAAAAGATTAAGACCTAGAAAAGACCTAGTAAATATACCAGTAAGAAAAATGAAAATAAAAACAGTATAAGAAACTAAAGTTTTCAATAAAGGAGTAGCCTCACTATTCATTTTTCAATTTTCTTATTTTATACTCATAATACATCTTTTCTACAAAACTTTTTTTTGACTCTGGAGGCCTCGAAAGAATAAGCTCTTCTTTTTTGTTAAACATATCTATAAATAAATTTTCATAATCTGAACACATCTTTTCGGCACTAAAAGGATAATCTTTTAATTTAGCTAAATAATTTTCATAATCACTCATCATTTCTATTATTTTCTCTTGAAGATTACTTTCGTTAAAAATTAGACCATAATTTTTACAATACTCTGTAGTTCCACCACTGTCTATAAATAATAAAGGCAAGCCACACTGTGCTCCCTCAATGTGGTGATTTCCTGAAGGCTCAAATAAAGATCCTGTTATATATAAATGGTTTTCTTTTAACTTTGTTGATAATTCTTTTCCAGAAAGTGGTTTTACAACATTGACATTATTGAAAGAAAGTCCTCTTGGTAAATTTCCAATATACATAAATTCAATTTTTTCTTTCCATGTTTTATCATCTAGTAGTTCATCTATCTTGCTGTAAGTTGTAAAACCTTTGTTCCAGTTTGCCCCCCAATGATGCGTTACTATTTTTAATTTTTCTTTTTTATTCCAAGGTATAAACCCAATATTGTTAAATATATCACTATTTGCACCAGCGTAAATGACATGATTTTCTCTAGGCCCTATGCCCTGCTCTGTATATAAATCCTTCAACCATTGACTAACAAAAATAGTGAAATCTGAGGTTTTGTTAGCCTCAATAAGGTATTTATTTACATACTTTGTATTTTTTCTTTCGTCACATTCGTTAATTCTATGAGCAACAAGGGTGTCTTTTTTTCTATATTTTATATAATTTTTTACATCTATGTGTGTAAATGCTGAAGATTCTGAGGTTTTCCTTGGCTCAGTGATTAAAATTATGTCAATATCATCATCTAGTAAATTATTCACAACTTTATAACCTTTGTTTTGTAAATAATTCCGAAGATTTATTGCAAATAAATTGCCTCCACCCCAGGGGCCATCTTTTATGTTAGTTCCAATACTAATTTTCATAAATTTCTCTAAACATTTCTAGAAATGGATTGAATCCATGTGGAATTTTATATTTTGATACTTTTTTTGATGAATACTCTACATCTGGATTGGCGAATTGAAAACTTTCCATTTCAAATATTGAATTTGGTGAAAGTAATTTGGATGCAAATCCAACATCTGTTGAAATTATTGGTGTTCGCGTAATTGCACATTCAAATAAAGCTCTTGGTCCTCCTTCTACTCTTGAAGCTACAATATAAAGATCCAATAAATTATATAATTCATTTAGTTTATTAAAATCCACCATCTCGTAATAATGAAATGGAATATTATTTTTTGTAAAATTTTCAATTAAGTAACCCCTCCTTTTACCGGTTAGTAATACCTCTAAATCTGAATTTTCTTTGCTCATTTCAAGAATTATCTTGAGAAATCTATCAGGGCCTTTTGAAAGTTTTGGGCTTTTTAAATCACTGCCTTCAGTATCTCTTTGAAAGGAACCGATAACAAAAGAAGAGGTGCTAATTTTATATTTTTTTCTTAAGTCGCTCTTATTACTAATTTCAAAAAAATTATTTTGATTAACCCAAAAGGGAATTACATATATTTTTTTATTAGTAAGAGATTCGAGCTGTTCTTTAGTCTTGTATGAAACCGCATGGTAAAAGTCTATATATTCATCTCTTTTATAAAAATCGCTTTTTGCTTTTTCGTCAAATTTATTAAAGTCAATATGGTGAATTGTGCAAACCACTTTATTAATTTTTAAACTTTTTTTTTGAATTTTTTTCCAAGTCCAAGGTGCAATTAACCAAATAATATCAGCATTTTTAATATTTTCAGTAGTAATTTTGTTGTTAAAACTCTTCCATTCAGAAATGACATTATCGACAACCCAATTTTCATTTAATTTATTAATAAATATTTTCATTAATTAAATTCTATATTTAACTCAGGTATTGTGTTGTTCTTTACACAACTAGCGTAATAGTTCTGTTCCTTTTTTTTATTAGAAGAAATATTATTTTCCATGTTTAATATATACAAAGGTTTACTTAATTTTCTATACTTATAATTTCTTTTAAACATATCGGTTGTTAATTTGTAATCCTGTGCGTAGTAGAAATTTTCATTATATGACCCTGCTTTGATGATTGAATCTTTTTTAATCATTAGTGTTCCGTGAATAAATGGGTTTTTTAATTTACTAATAATTTCAGAAGGAAGAAAATAAGAAATACCTGGTATTTTATTTCTAGTATTTTTTATTAATGCTCTTGTGGTGCAGAAGTCTAAATCAAAGTTAACCATTTCTCTTACTTGTTCTTCAATTCTTTCTTCAAAACTTATATCATCAGCATCCTGTCTTGCAATAAAATACCCTGATGAATTCTGAATAAGAAAATTTAGTGATTTTGTAAGACCAAGGTTTTTCTTGTTTCTAAAAATTTTTATATTTGTATACTTTTCTCTAAAATAATTTATTTTTTCATAAGAACCATCTACAGAACAATCATCCATAATTAATAGTTCTAAATTTTTATAAGTCTGGTTCATAATACTTTCAATTGCAGTATCCAATGTATTTATAGAGTTATAAGTGCTCATTATTACTGAAACAAAATGATTTTTACTACTCATCAATACCTTTAATAATTTTTTTTAATATATTTTTGTTTAAATGCTCATTTATGTGCTGATAGTTTTGTTTCCCAATTAATTTAATTTCATCTTGATTGTTTAGTTGCAATAATTTATTTTTTAAATCTTTATAGTTAAATTGTTCAAATGCCAATTGATAATTGTCAGGGAAAAATTCTTTTATACCTCCTGTGTCGGGAAAAATAGAAGGGATCCCTAATGATGAAGCTTCGCATAAAAGAGTTGGTTGCCCTTCATAAAGCTTTGTTGCGGTAATAACAGCACGTGACTTTGATATTATATCCAGAACTTCTTTATTAGTCTTTTCACCAATAAATTCAATTTTATTATTTTGAAACATTTCCCTTAAACTATCTAATTGTGGACCTTTGCCAATAATTTTTAATTTTAAATCTTCAAGATTGGACTCTATAAACGTTTCAATTAATTCCTTTACTCCTTTTTCTTCAGAAATTCTTCCAGCATAAACTATATAATCTCTGTTTATATTGTCGTTTTCTGAATAAGTTCTGTCTAATTGTAAATTATTTGGGAATATTGTAATTTTGTTTTCGTCTACTCCCAAGTTAATCAAAAACTTTTTATGAAAATCGGTTAAAACTAAAATGTGTATATTATAATTTTTTAAAATTTTTAAGTATTTCTTACCATAATTTATGACAGCTAGAGATTTGATTAATGACTCTTTAAAATATTTATTAATTTTTCCAACTGAAGAATTGGTAAGTCCGCAAGCTTGGCATATCTCATTGTTATTAAGATGATTTGAGGTAGTGTAGTAACTTGTACAAAAATATCTAAAATTGTGAAGTTTAACAACAGTTTTTATATTTGTGTTTTTAGCGATATCAAATATCCCTAATGATGCTTGAAACCAAGTATTATGAATGTAGATTAAATCAGGTTTGAAGTCGTTTATTGCAAACTTGACTTTGCCATTACTTTCTAGATTATTTCTAAAAACCAAAGAAGAAAGAATCCCGATTAGATTCCTACTTTTGTTTGAAAAAAAAAGCGTTTCAACTTCATAATGTTTTTTTAAAAAACTTATTTCATTTTTAACAGCAATATCTTCCCCACCAAGATTCCTGTAATTATTATGAATAATTAATATTTTCTTCACGGTATCTAGAATATATTAAAAAAATATTTTAAGTGTTAACTAATATATTAAAATCAAATTATGCATGTTCTTGTATTTTTAACCTTTGGAATTTCTTTTTTGGATTGGGATAAAAGTGGACTTTTAAGCAGGGAGATTTTATTATATAGAAAACTACGTGAGGAGAAGAAAATTGACTTTACCTTTGTAACATTTGGAGACTCAAAAGATGAAGAAATTGTTAAAGATTTTAAAGTTATCCCCTATTACAAATATAATAAAATTCTTAGAAGTAAAGTACTAACTTTTTTTCAATCACTACTATTTTCATACAAAATTAAAAAAATTGCATACAAACCAGATCTAATTAAGACTAATCAGCTTATGGGATCCTGGATGGGTATAGTGTGCAAAATAATCTATTCATGCCCTTTAATAGTGAGAACTGGATATGATATCTTCCAATTTTCTATTCATGAAAAAAAGAGTACTTATAAAAAGTTAATTTACTTTTTATTAACTCAATTGGGATTATTATTTAGTGATGCCTATACAGTAAGCAGCCAATCCGACAAAATATTTTTAAACAAATATTTTATTAAGACTGGTAATATTTCAATCTTACCAAACTGGGTAATAACAAATCTTTCAGATAATACGGCTACTGCTAATCCTGAGAAGGAAAAAACAATTTTGTCAGTTGGAAGACTGGAAAACCAAAAAAATTTTTCATATTTAATTGAATCTTTTGCTAATTCAGAATACCAATTAGACATAGTTGGAGAAGGAAGCAAAAAGGCGGAGTTGATACTACTATCTAAAAAATTATTAACAAATGTAGATTTTTTAGGAACAGTGGATAATAAAGAATTGCTTAATTTATATAAAAAGTATAAATATTTTATTTTAGCTTCTAACTATGAAGGAAATTCAAAAACAATTCTTGAGGCAAAGTCTGCTGGATGCATTGTTATCGCAAGAGAGAATACAAATAATCAAGAAATAATTGAAAATCAAGTTGATGGAATTTTATATAATAATGAAAGCTTGGTAGATTTAATCGACAATTTAGAAAAAGAAAAAGAATTAGCTAAGATTATATCGTCAAATGCAATTGAAAATGTAAAAAAGAAAAATTCTATTGATTTAATATTAGAAAAAGAATATAAAATTTACAAAAAAGTTTTAGGTAACAACTAATCTTTTTTCATTTTCTATTACCACCTTTAAGTGGTCATCATATTCAAAGTCTTGATGATTATGAGTACAGTTTATTACAGTGTATTTAGAATTATTTAAGATATCAAAAATTAACTTCCTTGAAGCCTCATCAAGATTAGATGTTGACTCATCAAGTAATAAAATTTCTACTTCTGATAATAAAGATCTTATGAAAGCTATCTTTTGAAGTTGTCCTGAAGATAGTGTTTTATTGCTTATTTTTTTATCTAAGTTGTCATTAATATCTTCGTTAAATACTTTAAATTTCTCTAAATAATCGATCAGAATTTTATCTTCAAATGACTTACCATTACCGTATAAAATATTTTCTCTTAATGTTCCATCTATTATCAAAGGTGAAACGCCTACGTAGGCATATTTATTTGAAAATGAAGAAATCACCCCTTTTTGCGGAAACAATAAACCTGCAGAGAGGCCTAGTAATGTGCTTTTGCCTGAACCATTTGGACCAGTTATAACTGTATGTCTATTTTTCTTAATTTCTAAACTTAAATTTTCAAAAATCTTTTTTTCTGCATCAAAGTATTCAAAATCTATTTTGTTAAATATTACTGCACTATCAATTTTTTTATCTATGTAAAAATTTTCACTATAAGTTAGAGATTTATTTTTTTCCATTTCATATAATTTTTGAATAACAACATGGTTGTTGCTAACAAGCATTATATTCTTATTCAATTTACTAAATTCTTGAAATAGCCTTAAGAGAATTCCAATAAAATCAATAGTTAAAAGTTTTGCAAAATTAAAAAATGCTAACAATACAGAGACTAATAAATATACTGCAAATTGAGGAAAGCTTGTGTTAATAGTTCCGACTTTTTGATTATTCAGTTCAGCTTTCAATAATCTACCTAAAGTAATCCTGAATGTATCTATTTCTTCACTGACTTTTTTTAAAAGCTTAATTAAAAAAATATTTTCTAATACCTTCTGTACCTGTTCACTATATTCTTCAGATGCCTCCCATTTTTCATGAGCATAAATTCTTCCTTTCAATGTGAATATCTTTGTAGGAAGATATATAACGGCTACACCTCCAACTAAAACAAAAATTGTTTGAGCATCAGTATAAATTAAATATCCGGCATATAAAATAAGCTGTATGAGACTTGCTATAAAAGCTGTTAAGGCATGGTAGAAAGCACCTACAGAAGCTGAAAAATTACTCATAAGATGATATGCTTCGCCAATAGAAAAGTTCCCCTTATCAAAAACCTCTTTAATGACATAAACTTTAAGATTTTGCTCTACCTCAAACTTTAAAGAGAAAGTATTAAATACATCTAAATATCCAAATATCTGCCTTAGTACAACTATTACTGGTAATAAATAAAGATTCGATAATAAAAACTGAATAACTTGAAAGTCTGAATAATTAGAGCTGTTAAAGAGGTTGGCGATAACAATGATTATTAATAAATCGCAACCAAAAGCAAGGAATAAAAGTAATACTGACAGCATTATCCTTATTTTTTTATTTTTAGTCCCTGTTATTTTCGAAACAAAAAATATATCTCTTATAAAATCTTTATATTTTATCATTACCCATTTTGATAATAATAGATAAATCTTCTTTTATGTAAAAAGGTTTTTTATTTTGAATATAAGTATTAAATATTATTAATTGTCTTTCATTAATCCATCTAATGCTTCCAAAGAAGGGCTGGTATTATCCTTATTTCTATCTGTTTTATAATCTTTATAATTATCAAAAAAGTATTTAGACTTTTCATTATCAAACTCAGATAAATATAAACTGCTATTTCCTTCAAATAAATGATTTGAGTCAAGATGCTCGTATCTCCAAACTAATGTTGGTACACCTAATATATGACATTCTTCTGTAACTCCATCTCCATCAGTTATAACAAACTCTGAGTTGTATAACTCACTTAAAAAAGTTTCGTAAGGAATCAGATTTTCTAAAATTACATTAGCATTTTTAAGATGATCAATTAAATTAAAAGATTTTAATTTATTTTTTGTAGGTATATGCAAATACCAAACAATATTAAAGCTTGAACTTATTTCAGATATAATTTTCACCAATTTATTCATATTATCTTTGCTATTTATATTTTCTGTTCTGTGAATAGATATAACAACTTTATTCTTACTATTGTCTTTTTCTAAATTTACTAAATCTAAACTATCGTAAATAGTATTTCTTGAAATCTCTATGACCTTTCCTTTAACATTCCATTCATCTAATTGGTTGATTTGATCATCACCATTAGTAATTAAATAATCGGAGAATTTAGCAACATAATATCTAACAAATGATTCAGGAAAATGTTTGAACATTCCCGGAAACCCTAATCCAGCTTCTAGTAATACAAGGCGCCCTTTATTCTTTTTTATTAATAGTGCTCCAACCAATGTAGATAGCGTGTCACCATGAACAACAGAATAATTATTTTTAAAACTCTTGTCTCTAGTAAATAGAATTTTAATTAATAATTTTAAAAACCAACTAATTAGATTAAAATACGTTCCCAAGTCGTATTGATTTTTAATATATTCTTTATAAACATAATCTCCTTTTATTTTATTTATTAATAGCTTCACTTTTTCAGGGTGTTGCTTTAAATCAACAACTGTTACATTAAGGTTGTTAGCTATAGCATGATTTATCATAGGAATAGTTTTTATGTATTGAGCTTTAGTTCCTAAAACAAATAATATATTCATCTTACCTAATCTAAGCTATCAAAGATTATAAATGCTTTTTATAAACTTTTTTTACTTATTTAGTGTAGCAACATGGTACATTAAAATTAGAATATGAAAATTCCCATTACCTTACCTTCTAGAGAGCTCTCATACATCAAAAATATACATAAAAAAATTAATAAGGAGCTTAAAAAAGGTATTTATATTGGTGGTGAGAATGTAAATAGTTTTGAAGAAAATATGAAAAATTTCCTAAAAACCAAATATGTAGTGACGTTAAATTCTGGAACCGATGCTCTCTATCTTAGTCTTTTAGCAATAGGAATTAAAAAAGGTGATGAAGTTTTAGTTCCATCTTTTACATTTTTTGCAAGTATAGAGTGTATCTATCTTGTTGGAGCTAAGCCAATATTTGTAGATATCGATATAAATACATATTGTTTTGATATTGATGACCTAAAAAAGAAAATAACTAAAAAGACAAAAGCTATTATACCTGTTCATCTTTTTGGGAATAGCGGGGACCTAAAAGAGTTAATAAAGATATCAAAAAATTATAATCTAATGATTGTTGAAGATGCTGCTCAATCATTTGGAAGTAGATTATCTAATGAAAAATACCTAGGAACAATTGGAGATCTTGGAGCTTTCTCATTTTATCCAAGTAAGACTCTGGGAGGTATAGGTGATGGCGGAATGATTGTTACAAATAATAAAAAATATTTCAATTTGCTGATGAAACTAAAGAATCATGGTCAATCAAGAAGCTACGAACATGAAGTAGTTGGTATAAATTCGAGACTAGATTCAATAAATGCACTTGTATTAAATGAGAAGTTAAAGATATTTAAAGAAATTGCATCTACTAGAAATTCTTTTTATACCTTTTATTTACAGAATTTGTCACATTTAGAATGGATTAAATTACCTACGAAAGAAAATAAAAATATATTATTAAACTATTTCACGATTTTTACAAAACCTTCGTTAAGAAATAAGTTAGCTAACTATTTAAGTGAAAATAACATATCAACATCGATATATTACAAGAAACCTCTGCATATGCAGTCAGCTGTAAAGACTCAAAGAAAAGTTCACCCTTTGTTAAAAAATACTGAGGAAGCTAGTAAATCTGTGTTATCAATTCCGTATTATTCTTTTCCTAAAGAAAAAGAAATGGAATATGTCGTTTCAAAAATATTAAAATTTATTCCATAGTGTTAAATCTGTTACTTGTTGGCTATGGAAAAATGGGTAATATTCATGCAAGATCAGTTATTAAGTCAAAAAATGCAAAGCTGTGTGGAATCGTTGATCCAAATTTTAATGATGAGTTAAAAAATATTAACGATGTAAGGGTTTACAATAATATAGAAAAAGTCAAATTAGATGAAGGAATTGACGGCGTAATTATAAGCTCAACAACAAATTCACACTACTCCGTTTTAAAAAAAATTATTAGTTACAACATTCCAATTCTTGTGGAGAAACCATTATCAATAAATTTAAAGGAAGTAATGACTATAACTAAAGAGTGTTTGGAGAGAAAAATTGTACTTCAGGCAGGTTTTATAGAAATTTATAATCCTGTAGTCGATTATTTAAAAAAGAATAAGTTAGCAAATATTGAGGAAATTAAAATTTTCAGACATTCAGAACCACCTGAAGAAAATAGAAATCTAGAAAATGTACTTTACGATTTAGCTATTCATGATATCTCTGTCTTTGATTTTTTATACACATTAGATAATGCAAGTATTATTGACAGTAATACTGAAACTTACAGCAATAAAATTTCGAATGCCGAGGTCAATTTTACTGCAAATAATATTAAGGTTAATTTAAATGTTTCTAATAGATCTAGGAATAAAATTAGAAATTGGAAAATAAAAACTGATACCAATTTATATGAAATAGATTTTTTAAATAAGAATATTCTTATTAAAAGTAAAAATAATACTACTCAATTAATAAATCTTAATAAAGATGCCCTACCAGTAGATACTCAATTAAATAGCTTCATACAAAGAATTAATGATAATTTTATTGATATAGAGCATACGAACTCTATAAATAAATGTCATGAATTTATTTCACTTATTAATTGATTTCTTTTTTTAGTACCCAAATATAAGTTGGCACCATGAAATAGAAGATTTTTGCAATCAAAATATAAATTTTCTGTTTATAACTTCCTTCTTTAATTAAATCATCAGAAGAATATTTAGCCGGACTCCTAATGGTTTCAATTGTGTAATCATATATTTCAAATTTTCTTACTAATTTTTTTAAATTATATAGTGATTTATGTTTCTGATAATACTCACCATGTCTTTTTGTAACTCTTAAATATAAATTTGCTATTTTCCTAGGTAAAAAAGATAGAAAAGGCAGTTTGAACTGTGGTTCGATAATTTTATATCTATTTCCTGCAACTAAGTAACATATTCCTCCAGGTTTGAGTAGTTTATAGATTGTATCAAATAAATCCTGTGCGCTGTCGACTTGTTCATATATGTGAGAACACGTAATCACATCAAATCTTTTCATTTTGATACTCTCAGAATCATATGAGCCCTCTAAGAAAGTTAAATTGTTCTTTTTAAAATTCTCCATTGCATATTTAATTGCTCCTTTATCAATATCAATACCAATAGTCTCGGTAAAATATTTTGAATATTCATTTGTCATTATTCCTGTTGAGCATCCAATATCTAAAAGATTTAAGTTTTTTGTATCACTTAAATGGTCTGTAATAATACAAATTGCTTTTTTTGATTTCTTTAATCTAGTTTCATAGTCAAACATTTGATTGTTGCTTGATGAAAATTTACCCTGATAGCTTACCATTTTCCCTATTAAATTCTAACTTTTACCTCGTATTATTTTAAATGAATAATACACCACAATAAATAACAATAAGGACAAAAAATCAGTTACACGATCCATAATTGCTAAATTGAATACCTCAATAGTGCCCAATCCTATAAATTCATTAGAGATAACTAAAAAAAATTCTTTAATACCAATAGAGTTGGGGGTTATCGATGCAAATATTGATACCTGTGAAACAATATTGTAAACAAAGTTACTTATAAGAGACATATCGATATTAATAATTGTTGCTT